>Ga0115000_10003295_pt1 | contig 13542 bp, 8 predicted proteins | sample ArcticOcean_MG_C_6_FD_89690 | JGI IMG/M metagenome (GOLD analysis project Ga0115000, IMG submission 89690) | Marine microbial communities from western Arctic Ocean - ArcticOcean_MG_CB8_128 | ecosystem: Environmental > Aquatic > Marine > Oceanic | place: Arctic Ocean: Canada Basin | collected...
CTGCCCGGTTGGAAAGTTCGGCAAGAGTGCGGGGACGGGTGGCAACGGCGCCAACACAAACGATCCGTCCGACTGCACGCCCTGCCCGACCGGCTACTCAACCTACCAAGAAGCGACTTCAGACGTGAAGTTGTGCAGAATTTGCGCGAAAGGCTACACCACCAGCGACGACAGCAAGTGCGTAAGAGCAGCGAAGCAGTGCGGCGCTTTTCAGGAGCTCGTGAGCGGGGGATGCACCTGCAAGCCGGGCTACTATGACACCTCGAACGGCCGCGTGGTCTGCTTCGAGCGCGGCTTCAGCGGCGAAGCGGTGTCCGCAACCAAGGGCGTGCTAACTTGTCAGCGGTGCGGCGACGCGGCCCAGCGGACCTGGTGCTTTCGCTGCCCGGACCGCGGCAAGGTGACCCTCGAGGCCGGCTACGCGCTCTCGGGCGAGTCCTTGGAGCCAGTGGCCGGCGCGGAGTCGTTCACCGAGCAGAACAAAACCACCGCCCGCCGGCTGTACTTTGCCTTCGCCTGCGCGTCGAACACCACCTGCCCCGCGTCCAGCGTCGCGAGGGAGAGCCAGGTGGGCGCGGAGGGGAAGCTGCTGCTGCGGGCGCGCGCCGGTTCTGGTTGCCCAGCCGGGTCGCGCGGTCCTCTCTGCGGCGTCTGCAGCGAAGGCTACACGGGCGGCGCCAACAGACCGTGCGTCGAGTGCAAGAAGGCCAAGGGCGGCGCTGCGAGCTTGGTTGCGTTGCTCATGCTCTGCGCGCTGCTCGGCGGCGTCGCGCTCTCGATGCGGTCGACCAAGGCCGAAAGAGCGGCGCTCGGCACTGCGAAGAAGCTGAAGGACGTCCAGAGCATGCTGCGGATCGCTGTGGGCAACTACCAGGTCATCTCGATGATGCCCACCGTGTTCAAGATCGACTACCCGAGTGGCTTCGAGACCGTCGTCAACGTGCTGCGCGTGCTGAGCCTGGACATCCTGAAAGTCTTCTCGCTGGACTGCACCTTCGACCTCACGTACTTTGACAAGTATCTTCTGATGATGCTGACGCCGTTCGCTCTGATCTTGCTCATTTGCGCAATCGGCAAGGTCAACGGCCAGAGCCTCGACGAGATGCTGGGGTCGATCTCGCTGGTCCTTTTCCTCCTGTACCCGAGCATCAGCGCCAAGACCTTCGAGCTGTTCGAGTGCCGCGACCTGGGTGACGGCACGCGCCTGCACAAGCTCGACTACGCGTTGGACTGCGAGTCCGACACGTACGCGGGCTACGAGGCCTTCGCTTCGCTGATGATCGCCATGTACCCGGTCGGCATCCCGGCCATCTTCGCGCTGATGACGTTCCGGCGTAAGGTGAAGCTCAACGTCGAGGTCAGCGAGGACGCGACCGAGTATCGGCACGGCAGCGGCGCGTGGCATGCCGTCGGCGGCGACGAGGACAAGCTCAGCGACGTGTTGGAAGTGCAGCACCAGATGGATTTCCTCTGCGGCAGCTATGAGAGGCGCTTCTTTTGGTGGGAGCTCGTCGAGTACGGTCGCAAGTTCCTGTTGACTGGCGCGCTGATCTTCGTGGAGCAGGAGAGCGTCTCTCAAACCTTCATCGGCATGAGCATCAGCTTCTTCTTCTTTGCGCTCGTGAGCGACTTCCAGCCTTACGCGGAAGATGCGGCGGACCGTCTCAAGATGTTCTCCGAGGCGCAGCTATTCTTCACGCTCCTATGCTCGCTGATGCTGCAGACTGATCTTTCGGAGCAGCTCATTAGCCGCGACGTGGTCGATGCGGTGCTGGTCGCCGTTAACGCGATCGCCATGCCATTTGTGCTCGTGCTGGCCATCGTCGCAGCTATCGCCAAGAAGGAGCGGAAGTCGGGTGACAAGACGCTGCGGGAAAATCTAGCCGCCGGCCGCGCGCGTGCAGGTACTGAAGTGGAGATGGGCGAGAGTTCGAACCCGCTCGCGGACGTCGCGGACGAGGAATAAATTGTGTTTCATTAAGAGCTAGTCGGACACGTGGTTGATAGCGAAGTGAAACTCGTCCAAGCGGATACTCGGTGGCACTGACAGCGCAACTACTTGGCAGTGGCGGACGAGGGAGCAGTTTCGCCGGGCGTCGACGCTCCGGGCGGCAGTGGCGGTGGTTGGAGCCGTCGAGGCGTCCGATTTTGTCGATTTTCGCGGCTGCTGGGCGGTTGTGGGCGACGGCTCGTAGCGCGTCGGGATCCGCTCGACGGCGCGGAGCTGCTGGAGGAGTTTCGCCGGGCATCGACTGTCCGATTTTGTCGATTTTCGCGGTTCCTGGGCGGCTGCGGATGACGAGCGGTCGAGGCGTCCGATTTTGTCGATTTTCGCGGCTCCTGGGCGGCTGTGGGCGACGGCTCGTCGCGCGTCGGGATCCGCTCGACGGCGCGGAGCTGCTGGAGGAGTTTTGCCGGGCGTCGACTGTCCGATTTTGTCGATTTTCGCGGTTCCTGGGTGGCTGTGGATGACGAGCGGTCGAGGCGTCCGATGTTGGTCGATTTTCGCGTCTCACATTTCGCTCTTTGCGCACCTGAAGCGCGTGGCCGTCGGCGGGCTCCAGCTGCACGAAGCCGAATTCCTCAACGTCGTGGAGCACCTGGCTGGACTTCGCGACGCCTTCGTTCTCGACGTCGAAGGAGATCTGCATGCGCTCGTCCTGGGTCTTGGAGCGCAGCTTCATCAGCTGGCTGTGCACGATCGCAGGGACGCCGGTGAAGGACCCGGCGCGGCCGACACCGTCCGTCTCCGCAAGAAGCAGCGGCGCGGCAGTGAGGCCGTAGTCGACACTGGTCGCGACAGCGGTCGTCGTTCCGTCGGTGACGGGACCCACGGACGTCCCCCACTTCGACGCAGCGCGGGTGAGGCGCTGGTAGGCCAGGCCATTGACGCTGCCCTGGTTGCGCCGCGTGACGGACCGATCCGCGACGAAGCCTGCCGTGACACCGGCCTGGCTCTTGTGCAGGCAGTCCATGTCCCAGTCCTGCTTGCTGGGGCAGTACCAGACCTGACTGGCAATAGCGGTGCCCGAGCGCGTGGAGTCGGCGTCGATGCTGGCCTTCTGCGCGAGCCCCTGCACGCAGCCTCCGACGTTGGCGGCAGCGGTGCTGTTGTCCAGCCACTTGATGCCCAGCGCGGAGCCACCGGATGCAGTGGACGGCGCAGAGGTGTACAGGTTGGTCGCGAAGGCCTTGTTCGCGACCTGCTGCGGGTCGATCCACCGGGAGAACGCCTCGCCCGGCGCGTAGTTCTTCGAGGCGTCGGCCTTGAGGTCGTACGACTGCGACCCGCTGTCTCCGAGGAAAGCCGGCCACATGTCGATGGAGTCGTCGGTGACGCTGTGGCGCAGTTCCTTGTGTCCGCTGCCGAGGTCGCGACTGCGGTAACCGTCGAGAAACTTGCCCTCGTCCTCGGCGACCTTGGACTCGCTGTTGACGACGCCCCACTGGCAGGAGCTCGTGTCCCAGGGGGTCAGCCCGCCGACGTCGCAGTTGAACGCGCTCAGCACCGCTCCGGATTCCGTGTTGTCCTGGGTCTCCCACGCGCTCTTGTCAGCCGAGAGCTGCGCCTCGGTCATGCCGGGGTAGAAGGCGGCGGGCGGACCGGCGTCGATCTTCTTGCCGCCGAAGTTGTTGCCCGTGGCCTTGAACTGGATCCCGGTGAACACGTGCGGAACGACCATGCTGGTGTCGGTCATCACCGAGTAGTCGGCGCCTTCGACGTACTGGCGCACAACGCAGTCCGCCACGCCCGTCGCCGTGGTGCCGCGCGCGGTCTGGTTCGGAAAGGCGAGGCGGAACTGACTGTACGCGTCGTCGTTCGACACCATGCTGGGAAGCACCTGCGGGCGCGTGGCGACGGCTTCGCGAGCGGTGACCTCTCCAGGCGCGACGATGCGCGCCGTGCTCTCCTCCTGGTACGCGTTGGAGCCGTAGCCAACCGTAGTTAGCCAGTCAGAGGAGGCGTCGTTGCCGTGGTCGTACGCTGCGAGGCGCTGCTGTACCGCTGCCTTCGACACCGTCTTGAAATGCGGCTTCGGGTACCCCCGCGTCGCCAGGTTGTGCGCGCTGCGGAAGTTGGTGGTCTCGACGTCGGTGCCCTTCACCAGCGGCATGAAATCTCCTGCCGTGCTGCCGCCAGCGTAGTCGGAGCCGCCGTTCCACGCCGCGCCGGCCATCGACTGCCAGGTGCCGCCCTTGATGACAACGTCGCTGCCGTCGGGATCGCAGCCGGGGATGAAGTCGCGCGCCTGCGTGTCCGCGAGAGCGGCCGTGAGCGGCGCCATGCCGTAGATCTTGTCGGCGATCGCGGCGGTGCAGGAGCCGACGGTCGGAGCGCTGTAGACCTGCACCGGGCCGCACATGAAGACAAGGTCGTCAACTCCGTCGACTCCGGCCGCCGTGTCGAGGACGTTGGTGTCGTAAAGAGTGAGGGACGACCCATCGATCGTGATGGCAGTCAGCTGCGCCGTCGCGGTGTCGATCTCCTCTCGGAAAAGGGCAGAGTCCGCCGCGGTCGACGGCTCGATGTTCGCCACGTAGTCCACGCCGTTCGCAGACTCCGCGATGAAATGCACGTCGACGTTGCCAATGCCAATGCCACCGACGAACGCAGGCAGGTTCCTCTGCACCATCACGTCCAGAGGGGGGGCCGGGCCCTCCGCACCATTGACGGCGCCTGTCTTCGTGACGAGGATCGCCATGTCAGCCGTCGTCGGCGCGCCGCCAGTGACGCGGAACGTGATCTGCGTGTTGATCGGCCGCGGCGGAGCGCGCTTGTGCTGCTTGAACGTGCCAGTTTCGTCGCTGAGCACGCTGCGCTTCGCGTAACCGGCTGCGTCCTCTGTCTCGGCGTTGCCGAGGAGCTTGTTGGCGGGGCCGCCGTGGCCAGATACCGCGCCCTCGTCGCCAGTGGCGAGGAAGCCTGCGGTCTTGAGCTGCTTGCCGCCCGTCCAGTACCAGCTCTTGGGGCCGGCGGGCAGCTGCTGCCGACCGCTTCCCTGGTTGACGGTCATGGAGTAGTTGTACAGGGCGTTGTTCATGTCGACCAGGTCGCTGCCGCTCATCGCGCTGAGCTGATTGCCCTTGATCCGAACCTCGCCGGTGGTGACGTTCTCCTCCAGGTTGAAGCACATCTTCTTCTTGCTCATGTCCATCGTCACGTCGTCGATCTTGACGTTCGACTCGGTGGTCTTCTGGTACGACGCCGACTCGGAGTTGCTCATGCGCTGGAAGTGCTGCAGGCCGCCGTCGGGCGCGCAGATCTTGGTGGCGGAGATCGTGCTGTCGTCGGACTCCAGCGTGGCGAAGTGGGACTGCGTTTCGATCTTCGTCGCGCTGTCGACGTCGTTGTGCATGTCGATGAACGAAACCTCCTGCTTCACGCCGCCGAGCAGCTCCGACTTGACGATGCGGCTCTGGCGCAGCTCCATGTCGTCCAGCGCCTGCTTGCTGGGGCGAACCGGGTCGTGGAACAGGATGCCATTGATCATCGACGCGTCCACGGTGATCTCCTCCAGCATCCCCGGCGGCGTCACCTTGGACCCGATGCGGTAGAACTTCGAGCTCGTCTCGTTGGTGGCGGAGCGCAGCACACACTGCTCGTACACGCGGCATGCAGTCAGCTCCGAGGCGTCGCGAGTGGTGGCCGCTGACCAGCCGTACATGCCCGCCGCGTCGTTCACCCGCAGCGGGTGGTCCAGCTGGAAGACAGCCGGCGAGCCGAGAACCGTGCCCGCCGTGACGGCCGTGGCCAGTGCGGCGGACGAGGCGTAGAACTTGCCGCCGGTGGCCTTGTACAGCGCGAAGGACTGCTCGCTGGTCATGGTGCTCAGCCCGTAGGCCGCCTTCTGCGAAAACAGCGTCTGGTACGTGACGACGGCAGCGACCTCGGCGACGACGGAGTCGGAACGCAGCTTCGCCGAGCCGGTGCCGGTCACGCCCGCGGCCGCGGTGATGCTCGGAAGCTGCCGGCCGCTCATGTCGGTAATACCGGGCAGCGGTTTCAGCGGTGCGTCGTACATGTCGACCGATGCGACGGCGTGACGAGGCCTCGTAACCACCGGCGCCACCTCCGCGCCGTCCGCGAACGGAGCGAGCGTGTCGACGAGCTTCGAGCCCACCATCGGCATGTCCGCCGCGTTGCCGGTGACGGTCCAGACGCCGCTGCCGACCGCGACGGAGATCGGCGCGATGATGTAGCGCTCGTCCGGCAGCGTGAACACCAGCACCTTGTGGTCCTTCGTGCCGTCGGCGGGCTCCAGCTGCACGAAGCCGAACTCCTCGACGTCGTGGAGCACCTGGCTGGACTTCGCGACGCCTTCGTTCTCGACGTCGAAGGAGATCTGCATGCGCTCGTCCGGAGTCTTCGAGCGCAGCTTCATCAGCTGGCTGTGCACGATCGCAGGGACGCCGGTGAAGGACCCGGCGCGCAGGACGCCACCGTCGATCGCGGTGTCTGCGGAGACCAGCGGCTGCACTTCGTTCGTGTTCTTGCTGGCGGCGCTCCCCTGCACGGGCGGCGCGTACAGGCTGGTGAAGTAGTACGGCTTGTCGCGCTGCAGGCCCGTGGCGGGATCACTCTCCTTGAACGTCTGGCCGACGGTGAGGGACTGCGTGGTGGCGACGGAGTCGATGCTGGTGTAGTTGTCCTTCATGCCGTCGTTGAACGCAACCCTGAGCGTCGTAAGCGCGTAGGCGGAGCTCTTGTGCGCTGCGCTGCCGCTGGTCTGGCGCTGGTCGAACTTCGGCGCGTCGCCAAAGCCCCACGAACGCACCGCCTTGTTGCCGCTGGACGGCTTGCCGCTGTAGCCCATCGCGTCCTCCATCGACTTCTGGTACGCGGTCGGGATGGAGGCGACGAGGCCGTTCGTCCAGTCGGCCATGGGCAGGCAGAGGAAGCAATTGCGCACGATGCCCTGGTGCGGCAGGATGAACTGCGTGACGTTGCCCTCGCGGAGCACAGCGCCAGCATCTTCGACGGAGTCTGCGCCCTGCGGCTGAACGTAGATGATGTCGTGCGTCATGCTCGTCGTGGCGAACGGGCCGGGGGGGGAGCCCTGAGTGTAGACCGTCGAAGCAGCGGGCGTCATCTGGTCGCGGATGGGGCCAAATTTCGAGGAGCCTGCAGCAGCCGTGTACTGCCCGACATTTGTCGCTGTACGGTCGAAGCCAACTCGCCGTGCCGCGGCGGACTGCGGGGGCACTTCCGGGGCAAGTGGGTACGCCGACATGACGGCGCCGCTGTGGAATGTGTCTTACTGTAGTGAGATAAAAAAAAATTTACTCAGGTTGCTGTACATAATTTTCATAGGTGTCGGACACTGTCTGCACCACGGATTCGGTGTAGAAGGTCAGCCGCATCGCGAATTCGTGCGCCTGTATCGGCGTGTATCCTTGCGCTTCGGACTCCGCCACCACCAGCGACTCCACGTCGGTGGCCAGGATACGCCCCAGATGGCTCACCCGCGCCTCAGCGCTGTCCCACTGCTCCTCTGCGTAGCTGTCAAGATCGCTGTCGCTGTCGCTGTCGTCGCTGGATTCGTAGTTGTCCTTGACGTACAACGCGGTGATTTTCTGATGACACTCCAGGCATCGGCTGCCAATAAACTGTCCGTTTAGCCCGCAATTGCCGTAGCGCGCGAGCACATCATCGAGGCAACGTTGACAGCAACGTTTGTCGCAGATAGGGCAACGTACACGTTTGCCCTTGAAGATCACCTTTCCACTGCGGAGCTTAGTGGTGTCCATTCGTCGTCGTCGTCACTATTGTCGGGCGGCGGCGAGCTTCCTCGAGCCCTCAGCTTGAGGTTGAAATTCTTCCCCCCCGGCAGATAGAGAAAACCTTGCTTTAGCTGAAGCAATACGACGAAGCAAGTCACCAGCGCTAGCAGGCAGATAAGCCCCCACATCTCGTTCTAACTAACACCGTGATTTTTTTTTCGCGTGTAGATATGCAAGTGAGATGGAATGGCAATTTGACAAGAAAAGGGGAATCGAGGTGGAGGTTCCTCGGCAGCAGCAATACAGCGCAGCGGCACCAATCACGGTCACGCTGCCTCCACTGCCAGAGAGCGTGCGTGGCCTCGCCACTGACCCATTCGCCGCGTCAGCGCTGCTGCTGTCCTCGATATGTCTGTGGAAGTGGTTCCAAAGAGGCAGCGTGTCATCAGCTTCGACACCGGATGGGCAAACTGCTCCTTCGCGGAGGTCAAGTATCTCCTGGACACGCGACGAACCCTGGCGACCGCCGACGGCGCCGAGACCGAGGAGACCAAGCACCTCGAGCTCGTCCGATGGTCCAGCACTGGTATCAGCGATGAAAGGTGTGGGCAGAGATGCCCGTCAAGCGCGCCCGACGACTCCGGAGTCGAAGTCAGTGCGATTCGACAGACGTGGCTCTGGCTCCACGACAAGTTTGGAGATCTCGGCGCCTCCTTCAACGACGAAGGCGTCGTTCTCATCGAGCGAGTATGCGGAGTTGGAGTCTACAATGCCGTATGCCTGAGGGTGGCCGACGTGATCATGGCCTTCTTTCAGCGCAACTACCCTGGCTGCGGCATTCGCATGTTCGCGCCCAACACTCGCATCGCCTTCACGAAGAAGCTCGTCGCCTCCGCGGCGGCGGCCAAGCCGAAGACCACGGCGCGCTACAACGAGAACAAGCAACGTTCCGTCGAGGCGATGGATCTGCTGATCGACTCCTCGACCGACATGTGGAAGCTCTACAAGTGGAACAAGCTTTCTCGCGCCGGCAAGTTCAAGGGCATCCGCAACATTATCTGCCAGGTGCCGCCGCCGCTGGAGCACAAGTACCGCGGCAGCGACAAGAAAGACGACTACGCCGAGGCGCTGCTGCAGGCGATGTGCTGGGCTAGCACTGTTTAAATGAATCGCTTCACTTACTCTCCCACCGTGACGCTGTCGGTGCGCGCAAGAGCCGGCTCTTCGTCGGTGGGCAGCGCCGGGCCTCCCTTGCGCGCCGCCTCCGCGAGACTGGCGACGCCGTCCTCCGGGTTCATGAGATCCTCCGCCGTCTGTATGCCGTCCACCTCCTTGCCCGCCGCCTTGGTGATCTCGTTGGCCCACGCCAGCAGCTGGCGCGTCCGCTGGTCGAAGCACTCCGTCGCGGCGTCCTGGCGGCGCGTGAGGATCTGGATGGTGTCGTTGAACAAATCTGCCTGCTTCTCCAGCTCTTCCAGCCGTTTGGACACGTCGCCGACCGTGGAGGCCATCTGCTTCTTCGTCGGCGCTTTTTTACTGGACATGAGTGAGTAGAAGACTCTTAATTGGGAGCGACAAAAAAAAATTACTTCTTCGACTTGCATTTTCTTGGCGGGATCTTTCGGCGGAGATGCACGACGCCGTGGTGTACTTCTGCGGGTTCTTCCTTGGTTTCTGGCTCGCTTCGTTTCCGTGTTTTACTGACCCAATAGGCCGCATCCTTGATTACATCACAGTAGATGCTATAGTGATTCACGGTGCGGCGGATGTTGCCAGGAACCGACCAGTCGTCCGGGTGCGGCATGATGTCAAGCCCGTCGCGCCACTGGTCGGGCTCAAGACTACCGCCGAAGCGTACGAGCTTCGTAAGCGGCGGTGCTCGCTTCAGTCCCCGCGAGGGGTCGAGATAGACGTGCTGCCAGAGAGCGGATAGGAACGACTCTCGCTCGAGCTGCTGTGGGCCTGACTTGCGCCTCAAGTAAGATAGCGCGCAGTTGAAGGTGCAGAAGTGCCCGTAGCAATAGAATACGTCTGAGTTGCACCACTTTACTGGAATGCCGACGGGCCACCAGGTGAACGGGTAACTGCAGTAGTCACAGCCACGCTCTTTGCTGCACTCGCTCGGCCGCACCCAGTCGCCGCCGTCAGACACATTCCGCACCTTGTTCACCCTGCCGGCGGCGAAGTGATTTGATGAACGAAAGGATCGCTGCCTTGTGCGTTGGCCACCAGTGCTCATCGACGGGCACGATCTGCACGTTCAGCACTGGATCCCCGAGCACCGGCGGCTGTGAAAATGTTGCTGTCAGGAGAGCTTCCAGGGGAGAATAAATGTCATGCTTGCCTTACCTTGTACTCGACGTAGAAGATGAACGAGTTCGTGACGCGGGCGGCCTTCTCGATCACCAGCGCCTGCTGCTGCATCTGGTGGTTGTAGGCCTTCGGCACGATGCCCTTGCGCACCCAGCGATTGAGCGGGCATTTGATCTCGATGATCCTGCCGTCGTAGGTGATCGCGTCCACCGATGCGCCGACGCCGTGCTCGTGCCAGGTCACGAGCCCGAGAGCGAAGCACGGCACCTGCGTCAGCTCCACGAACAGCTGCAGCGCCTCGTCCTCGTAGAGCCGCCCGTGTGCCATCGCTTCATTGTCATCGAGCGTGGTACCGGCGATCTTCTGCTTCATCAGCTGCGCGCTGGTCTGGTACTTGTTGTCTCCCAGCACCGACGCCGTCTCGGACGCCGTTAGCAGCTTACGGCGCTCGGCGTGCCACTCCGGGGAGCGCTGCGCCGGAAACTCAGAGCAGAGCAAGCTCATCACGCGCATCGGAATCTTGAGGCGCTTGCGCATCATGATGTCAAGCCCGACGACCGATTTCATGGCGTTGGCCAGGTGCGGGAAGACGCCGGAGGCCACCATCTCGCTGATGCGCATCACGTCCACGCCCGGGTCGTGCTCAGTGACCAGCGGCTTGTTGACGAACACCGTGGCGAACCCGTAGACGCGGCAGTCCAGCAGCGACGGACGCGCCAGCTTCTTTGCGCTGACGTACTCCGACGGGGTGGTGTCGCTAGGCATAGTTACGACCTCCGCCATAGTTGAGTCGGACCGATGGGCCCTTCGCTCTGGCGGTGGCTGTGCCCTTTCGCTTCGCGACTACGCTTATTGTTGCTGGCGTCACGAATTCCGTCGAAGAGCTTCCCCCGCCGATCGGCCTCAATTTAAATTTCGGATTGCCGATTCGCCCCTGCTGAACTTCGCTGATCTCATGCAAGCCGCTCATGGGCCATTCCTTGCCGTCTGCAGTGCGCACTCCGGCCAACCCCTTCGGGTTCATGTTCGCGAAGGTAGGCGCGAAGTGCCCGTGCATCTTCTTGACGCTGTTGAGGTCGCTCGCTGTCTGCAGGCGCACCACGGCGCCTTTCTTCAGCTTCGCGGTGGAGATCTTCGGCGTGTCCCTGAAGTTCTTCTGGTTCAGCTGCCACTTGATATTGCCGACGCCGTCGTCGGTGAGCCGGGCCACCCAGTCGGGCTGCTCGCCCTTGTGAAACACCTTGAAGCCTTCGAAGTTGCGGAAGTCGATGGAGTCAGGCACCCCCTTCAGCCTGCTGTGATACGTGCTGTTGTACTCCTTGATGATGAAGGGCAGGATCCACAGCCACTGCCGCAGGGCAACCTTCGTCGCCGACTGTGGCACCATCACGCCGCTGTTCACATTGTAGATCTTCCCGCTGGCGGCGTCCTGGGCCCACTGCTGCTTCACCAGCGCGGAGCTCTCCATCGCGGCGGCGGTGGCCTTCGTCGGCGCGTACGGCAGGCGCTCGTCCGGCGTTAGTCCGGTGTCTACTCCTACGGCCTCCAGCGCGTCGACGGCCTGACCGGGGGGGCCGCGCGCCGCGTCGATTCCCTCCACGGTGGTCCTGCTGAGCGACTGCACGCCGCCGGTCCCTTCGTAGGGGATGTTGTTCAGCAGCTCGCTCTGGCCCGGGGAGTTCTCCTTGTCGGGCCGTCCCTGCGCGTCGGTGAAGTACGTGCCCGGCTGCCCGAGCCGCTGGGCGTCCTTGAACCCGGGCGCGTTGCCCGGGATGAGCGCGCCGGGACGGTCCATGTCGAACTGTACTCGCAGCCGAGCACGCATCGTCTTGTGCCAGGATTCTATGTACGCCTGCGCCCACGGCGTCCCCTTTCTGCCGGCCATGCAGAGCTTGTGCGGGTGGCGGTAGCAGATGCGCCAGGGCGGGTCGCGGGTGGACGCCGGCGTCTTCTCGTAGCCTCCACCTTCGCCGACGACTTTGCGCTGAAAGTTGATACCATAGAGCTTCTCGCTACGCTTGCCCTTGGCGTCCAAGGCGTACTTCTCCGGCACAAGGCAGATGCGATCTCTCCAGCCGTACCTGCCAGTATGCGCCTGCCACTGCCGCGAGTCGGTAGCGTCGTCGTCTGCGTCCATTGCGTCGTTGTGCCACGCCTCCGTGCCCCGCTGGTAGACGGCCTGCAAGTTTTCGCCGGTGTAGCCGAACTCCGCGCCGCGATCGGTCTGAATAAATAGTGGCCCCTTGTAGTAGCCGTAGCCCATCATCCCTTCCTCGGAGAGCGGCCGCGTCCTGTCCTGGCGCCAGCCTTCATAGGGCCTCTTGCTGCCGTCGGTGCTGCCGTCCCATACGACGTTCTCCTGCCGGTAGATCCAATGCTTCTCCAATCGCTTCACTGGCTGAAGCAGTGGAACATTGTCGTCGGCGCGGTACTTTTGCTTCGCGTAGTACTGACCGTATGTCGGGCTGTTCGGGTTGCGATCGCAGTACTTCACGCGGCTTACGTTCAGTACCGATGCCGGCACGTTGGATCGCCCCAGCAGATCCAGCTCCTCGCTGTTAAGTGGCACGTACTGGCCCAGCGTATCAAGATACTGCTGACAACAGCCGCGCCGTAGCAGCTCGTTGTAGTAGTCGAAGATCATCAAGATCAGCACGTCGGCGGCCTTGCCCACTGCGTTCTGCATGGTGACTCGATTCACGTCGTTCGCCGCCGGGTCGTAGCTGTGGTAGTCATAGTCGATGGGCACCGCGAACACCACGCGGGTGAACACGTCGATGCAGGTCAGAACCTTGTTCACGCCAAGGTTGGAGCCGTTCCTGTCGGCGATGGCCTCCGCCGTGGCGTCCTTGGTATTAAGCATCTCGATCGTGTCGGCCTGGAAGACCTGGCCCGGCGCAGTGGCCTTGATGGTCTGCAGCACCCTCGGGTTCTCCAGCGCGCGGTTCCGCTGGTAGACGTCCTGCCCTTCCAGGTAAACCTGCGCCTGCGTTGCGCTGGTTGGAATTCCGCGCCGTGACATCTTGCGCGCAAGGCCTTCGATGCTGTTTATGGTCGCGACGGGCGCCTGCGTGTCCTCCACCTGCGTCTTCGGGTCGGAGAGCTTCTCGTACATGTCGTACATGTGCTCGATCTTGTTCTTCCTCGCCGCCGCGCCGACGCCGCCGGTCTTGACGTTGGCATCGAAGCTCACCTTGGCAGCAACTTTTACGCCCTTCGCGTCCACCGGCGTGTAGTCGAACGTTAGGGTCTCGCCTGCAGCGTCCACTTCAGGTCCGCCGTAGTAGACGCGGTCGGCGGCGGCGAGGTGGGCCGGATCCATTGACATGTTCCCTTGCCTGCCTCCCACTTTATGCGGACAGAATAAATTTTCGTTTTTATTTTTTTTAATTTCTAGGATTTTAAATCCCGGGGGGGGGGGTGCGATGCTCCTCCGCACAAGCTCCACTCCTATTGGGGTGTATTCCCTTTTAAATATTGAAAAAATAAATATATATAAATATATAC
>Ga0115000_10003297_pt1 | contig 13539 bp, 9 predicted proteins | sample ArcticOcean_MG_C_6_FD_89690 | JGI IMG/M metagenome (GOLD analysis project Ga0115000, IMG submission 89690) | Marine microbial communities from western Arctic Ocean - ArcticOcean_MG_CB8_128 | ecosystem: Environmental > Aquatic > Marine > Oceanic | place: Arctic Ocean: Canada Basin | collected...
ACGACGATATTTTCCCCTCCTCCTTCTCGCACTTTTCATCATCATCATCATCGTCATCAAAAGTGTGCGATAAGCCAAAAGCGCACTTCAACACGGCGTCGGAGTGTCCTCTCAGGACGCTCAAACCGAACGGTTTCGGTTCCACTTTAAGCGCACTCCTTTGTTCTTCCGAAGACGACGAAGAAGAAGCGTGGACGACCCACAATCGTACGCAATCGTCCTCTCCGCTCGTCGCTAAGAATCGTTTTCGTCTCCTTTTCTTCATCTTCTTCTTTGGTGGTGGTGTCGTCCTCATCTCCGTTAGGGGATTTTGTTGTGCGTTTACTTCTTCTTCTTCATCCTCAACGTAGTCGTCGTCAAAGGAGTCATCATCATCGATAAAAGGAGGACTGAAGCTCAGCGAGAACACTCTCCCGTAGTGACCGCCTTCGTTCGTGCCAGCGCTGCTCATTTGATGATGACCGAGCAAACTCTCTTGGAGTTGTGAGGGAGAACACAGACGAAATCTCGTCATTGGAAACTATGCGTTGTTCGGTGTTAAACTCGTCGGCTGCATCGAGATGTTGTAGCAGCAGCAGAAGCGGGAGTGGGAGGAGGAGGAGAAGCACTTTCGTGCGTTTTCATCCCCAGCGCGTGGCGGCGGCATCGTCGTCTGAATCGTCGTCATCGTTGTCATCATCATCATCATCTGTTGACGTCGACGGAGATGCACGACAAACAACAACAACAGAAAGAAGAATAAAAGAAGAAGAAATGAAAGGGTTGACCGGGGAAACGCTCCAAAAACTGAAACAAGATTTGACGGAAGACTTGTCGCACTTATTCGACGACATCGGGATCGATCCAAACTTGTACGCGGAGGATGTCGTCTTCACGGATCCGCTCTCGAAATACGAGAGTTTCACAGGGTACAACTTCAACATCCAGATGCTAAAAAACGTGTTCACGCCGAAATATACCATGCATTCGATCGAAAAGACGAACGATTTTGAAATCACGACGAGATGGACGATGAAGATGTACTTACCTACATTTCCGTTCGCGTGGAATCCCGAGCTGACGTTTACCGGGAGATCCATCATGGAGATGGACAGGAGGTTTCCGCACAAGTGCGTGAAACACGTGGACACGTGGGATAGCATCGAGAACCAAACGTATTTGAGTCCAGAAGCCGTGCAGGAAGTTTTAAAGCAGGTGTTTAACTTTAAAAAGACGCCGGAGAATTTGAAGACGCCGAAGTACGTGACGTTGAGGAGGTACCGTGATTTCGAGGTGAGAGAATACGAGACATTTTTCGTCGCCGAGACGACAGTGAACTCAAACACCGGGAGCGCGAAGATGGAAGATAGCGAAGCTGGGCAGGCTTTTAACCGCTTAGCTGGTTACATTTTTGGTAAGAACGAGCAAAATGAAAAGATGGAGATGACGACGCCGGTGTTTTCGAATAAGAATCAAAAGATGCAGTTTGTCGTGGAAGAGAGTTCGAATTCAATCAAGCCGGTGGACGGTTCGGTGGCGGTCAAAGACCGCGAACGATTTCTCGTCGCCGTGGCGTCCTTCTCCGGCATCGCGAACAAAGAAATCACGGACGAGACTGAAAGAAAGTTGAGAGAAGCCATGAAAAGAGAAGAATCGATAAACAAACGGGTAGAATTCCTCCCTCGCCGAGGCGACGAGTTCGTCGAGTTGGCGCAATACAACGACCCGTTCACGAACCCGTTACAAAGACGCAATGAGGTTCTCATCGCGCTGGAAAATATCAGAGACGACTTTATCGCTTTGGTGTAAAAAGTGATGTGAAAATCATCATCCAAAAGCCAAAGCAAAGTGTATTTTGTATAGCAGCAGCACGTGTTATTACAAACAAAACGCATAAGCGAGAAAGAAAGCAAACAACATTTTTCCTCCATACGTTGTACTTTTACTCGATTTTGCTCCTCCTCCCCCCATTTTGTGGGGGAGAAAAAATGCATTTGAACACCTCACAGATACAACGCGTATTCAGAATGCAAAGTAACGAAGAAGAAATAGAAGAAGAACGAATCATCATCATCGCGCAGTAGTAGTAGTAGTAGTAGTAGTATTCGTAGCACTTTCTTTCGGCAGAAGAATTTATACGTTCGAGACACGCGCGCGAGGATTGACATTTTTCACGTCAGGGGAAACATCGTCGTCAAAAGAGCGGTTGGTTGAGCCGATGACGACGATGACGACGAGGAGTACTAAAGATGACGTCGTCCTCAAAAAACCAAACGACGACGACGAAAAAGCGGTGGTGGTGGTAAAGGAGGAGGAAGAGGATAAAGAGCTCCTTCGATTGACCTTTCAAATCTGGCGGTACCAGGCGGAAACCGAGAAGCAAACGCAACTCTTACACATCGTTTTGGAGAAGAAACAGATGGAACTGTTGAAATTTTCCTTGCACCAACGAGCGAGGCGGTACCAACGCGCGTGTTTTACCCGCTGGCGAGAAGAAGTGGAAAGGACGAAAATACAGAATAAACGATTGAAATCGAAAGTGGAAGGGTTACGGCTAAGATATTTGAGAGCGGCGTTCGATCGGTGGAGGAAAGAAAGGATGAGCGGGAAACGATTGAAGGAACGGTTGGCGCGGGCGACGAGTCGGAGAGCGATGAAGTTGCAACGAGAGATGTTTGAGAGATGGCGGATGGAAGCGAGGGAGAAGAGGAAGGAGAGAGAAGAGAGAGGAGGTGTGGAGAGAGAGGTGAAAGAGTTGAACGAGCGGATGGAGGCACTGCAAGAGAAATTTGAGAAAGAGAAAGAGCAATGGAAGGAAGAGGAGACGCGGATAGCGAACGCGCACGAGGCAAAGTTGGAGGAGTTTACGAAAGCGAACGAAAACGAGAAATTGAGAGTGGCGATGGAACGCGCGAGTCGAGACGCGGAGACAAAACAGAAATTTGAAGCGGGGATTGCGCTTTTGAAGTTGAAGGAAGAACAAGGGAGGAAGACGTACGAAGAGAGAAAGGAGAGGTTGATCGAACGCGCGGTTGGAGCGATGGAGAAGGAAAAGAAGGAGCGGTTAGCGCGGAAATTTTTTACGAAATGGAGAGAACAAACGATGAAAGCGAAACGATGGAAGCGAACGTTGCGGTTTTTATTGCTCAAGAAACGAAGAAGCGTGATTGAGAGCGCGTTTCGAGAGTGGAAAGAAGCCACGGAAACGAGTCGAGAGGAACGGGAAAAGGATCGAGCGTTGGAACGCCGTCTGGAAAATCACATTCGAGCGAAACGGTTTCGGATGCAAAAACGAATCTTTGAAGACGTTTTTGTCAGAGAATATGAAAGAGGGAAAAGTAACGAGAGGAAAGCGGCTGCTTTTAGAAACTCGCAGTTGCAAGAGAAAGCGTTCGAACAGATGCGAACGTACGCTAAGCGTTCGAAGATTGTTACCAACTTACAGGCGCGAGCGATATCGCGCATGTCCTCCAAGAAAGTTGCCAAAGCGTTTTATATTTGGCGAAACGAAACCCAAACGCAAGGAGTAGAGAATCCAAGGAAAGCTGAGGTGCATTTTGAAACGAAAGTGAAACCAGAACTGCTAAAGCGAACGTTTTCACAGTGGAAGATGGTTTCGGAGGTGGAAAAACGGTTCCGAATGCTCGAAAACGACGCGATGCAAAAATATGATTCGAAAATACTCAAGGAAACGCTTCAGTTTTGGCATAAAAAAACGGTCGCGCGCCGTAAAGCGTTGAGTCAAGAACGTAAGTTAGACCGTGCGATCATGTTTCGCGAACGTTCGAAAATGCGCGAGGTATTCAGAGCGTGGCGAACCTTAGCCGTTTCGGAAAAGAAACGCGACGAAACGTTGGTGAGAACGTTAAAGACGAAAAAGCACTACGAGCGACATTTTGCGCAACCGTTTGCAAATTGGAAAGCACTCACGGAGAAGAGACGGTCGTTTACGATACGAAGAGAGGAAAAGTATCGTGCTAAAGTTTTACGAGCCGTATTTATGTCTTGGAAACGCTCAGCCGAAGACAGTAGAAATCGATTGGCGCTGACGGAGAAGTTTATCGCGCAGAAATATCGAAAGCAACAAACGCAATTAAGAAGAGACTGCTTATTGGCATGGAACACGCACGTGCAAATGTTGAAGCAAACTAGAATAGAGCAAATGAAACGCGCAGTCGTGGAACGTGCGATTGCGGACGAATCCGAGACGCATTTCGGGACGCCGGAAGGCATCGCCATCGTTCAAGCGGCGAAACGTTTTCAGAGACGAAACTTTCTCGAACGCGTCTCGAGCGTGGTGTTTCAAAGATGGCGCGAGGAAAGCGCGAAGAGAAACGGGGTGCTGTTGGCGCTAAAATCCGCGTTTATTGAAGAAAACGATGCGAGAAGATTGCGCGCAGCCTTTCGCGTTTGGAGACAACGCGCGATGGAGATGAAGGCAAAAAGCGCGTGGCAATCCAGCAGAACGCCAGTTATCGCAGCTTCGATGTCTCCACTGAAGAAGAAAACATCAGCAAAAGGTGAAAGAAATAGTCCTAAATCAACCGCGAGTTCATGGGATTTCGATGTCGACTTCGAGCAAAACGCAAGAAATTTGAAATTGACGAACACAACGTTCAAGTCGATGTCGAGAAAGGCGACTGGTACGTTTTTTGGCGCCGATAACACGAACAATAGGAATGGTCGCGACGAGAATACTAACACAAATAATAGCAGCAGCAGTAGATTTTCAGCTTTAGATCGCTCGTATCGAGAAACCATCGACGCATGCGTCGCGCTCGAAGCTAAACTCGAGATGAAAGGGAGTGCGACGAGAACGTCGTCTCAGTACGTCACGCCGAGGAAAGACGCTTCTTCTTCGACGGTACCGACGACGCGCGAATCCAGAGAGTTTAAGCAAAACGCGTTGAAAGAAAAACTGATGGATATTGAAGCGAGCGCGATGGCGTTGCTCGAAAGCGCGAGAGCGACGCGAGTGCGTAGAGAAAAATTACAACATCAACAACAACAACAACAAGCGCAGAGCAGTTTTTAATCTACATAGATGAAAAATACCTCGCATACTACATACACATTTTACTACCAGCTGACGTAATCTAAATCGTCATCGTCATCATCTTCATCCTCCTCCTCAATCGTGTCTATGGTATTGTTCATGGAGCGATAATTATCTTCGTCATCTTTGCGAATATTTGTTCCATATTCTTCTTCGTCCTCGTCGACGGTTCGATCGGCTCGACCAGCGATCAAGCCTTCGAGCGCGCCGCATCGGCGCGACAATCGCACGCTCGCAATCGCGCGCGTGAGAAAAGAAACGCGAATATCAGCGACGTCCTTCACAACGTTGAATGCAAATACTTCCCGCCTTTTTTCCTCGTATGACGCTGCATCGTTTTCGTCGTTGACATCGTCGTACTCGGTTTCTAACAGCATGGTTTTCTTGCGTTCGATGCACTCGCGCAACGTCGCTCTCGCATCTCGCAACGAGCGCTCCAATCGAAGATTGGCCGCATCGGCTCGTTTTCTAAACTTCACTTTACTTTTCTCCTTCTCCTCTTCATTGTTGTATTCATTATCATCATCATCATCATCTGAGGATGATACGTCCGAGGAAGAGGAGGAGCCAAACCCACTCGCGAGCCGCGCGGCTCTTCTCTCGGCGTACGCCGCAGCAATTTCGCTATCTTCTATGGATTTCTGCGCTTCTTCACACAAAAATTTCACCGCAATAGACGCCGTCTCCGCAGTTTGTGCCCGTTTTTCCAACCGAGCGATCATCTTTGCATCTCTTTCGCTTCGCTCCAAAAGTTCCGCAACTTCTCGATCTCGTTTCAATTCGTTCGTTTTCACCGTTTCCATAAACTCTTCTTCGCGTCTTCCGCTTTCCTCTCGAACCAGCTCAATTTCTGCATCTCGGAATGTATCTCTCGTTTTCATCGTTTCCATCAACTCTTCTAATTTTTTTCTCGCCACCCCGGCTTGTTCTCTCAACCTTTCCTTCTCCTCTTTCGCTCTTCTCGCGTCTCGTCTCGCTCTCTCCAACTCGCTTTCCATCTCTCGCATTTTCTTCCTAATCTCCGATTCATCCTCGCTCTTTTCGCCAAGCTTCGATCGCACGTGTTCCATCGCCATGTTATGTTTCATCTGCATCGTTTCCAAGTCCCTGATTTTCTCCTCGCTCATCCGTCGCATCTTCTCCTTGCACGCTTCTTCAATCTTCAACTCTTTCTCTTTCGCTCGGTTCACCGCGTCCACGCATCGCCTCTCCACTACGTCTATTTCGTTTTCTTTCTTCCTCTCAAAATCTCTCAGCGTTCGTTTCAACCGATCTATTTCCTCGCGCATCCCTCTCTCTTTCGTCTTGTTTTCTCGATCTTCCATCTCTCTCGTTCGTTTCGCCTCCTCCATCGCTTCCTTCGTCCGGGAAATCACGTCTCGTTTCGCCCTTTCCAGTTCCAACACGTCCGACGCGTACGCGCTCCTCTCGTTCTCGAGAGACGATTTGGATTCCTCCAAAGTTTTTCGCAACAGTTGGAACGTGTCATCCGTCTTCTCTTTCTGATTTTGAAGACGATTTTGAGGTTGTTGATCCTCGCCGAAGAACTGGGCACCACCACCTTTCTTCTTTTCCCCTATAAAATCTCTCTCCAGTTTCTTCAAGAATCGCTCGAGAATAGCGTTCGAAGAAGACTCTTCTTCTCTCCTCGTTCTCTCTAATCGTTCTTCTTTTTCTCTTTCTTTTTCTTCATCGCGAGTTTCGAAAGAAGAAGAAGAAGAAAGCCGTCGTTGTTGTTCTCGCGATGTTGCTTGAAAATTCGTCTCGGAAAGCACCCGTTCTTCCCCAACGGTGGTGCGCAACCGCAAGAATGATGATCTCTTCTCTGGCGAGTGCTCTGGTCGGTACATTCGACGACCACTGCTCTCTGCCGCTGCTTTAGTTTTGGTCGTTTTCTCTCTCATTATTCGTATTCTTCGCGCATGGGGTTGTCTCCTCTTGGTTGTTTGTGTAGTATTTGCGCTTAAGAAATGGCGAAAATTTAAGCGCTTTTCCCCCTTAAAAATGCAGAGAAATGCTTCACACGTTATTGAATAAAGAGTGTGTTACGTTTGATGAGTACCTTTTGCGAAAACTCTCTCATTTCTCGAAAGTTTCGTTCTCGTTCTTCGGTTTTTATTAAATACTCCTCCGTGCAGTGCTCCTCGCACTGAGAGGAAACGGCTGTTCACGTAATAAAAGAGCAGCGATAGTGATGATGATGATGACGATGAGGATGACGATGAAAATGCGTTTCTTCTGTGCTCTTCTTGGTCTTCTTCTTCTTCTTCCGTTTTGTTCTCGGGCGCAACAACAACAGAAGCAGCTTTTGATAGTTTTAGTCCACGGGATGGGGGACACGTGCTGCAATCCACTTTCATTGGGAGCGATTGAAAGTTTACTTCTAGAGGAGGAGGACACAGAAACGAATAAGAATAAAAAGGTAATCTCGATCAAGTTCGGTCGAAATTCAATGAGCGATTTCATCTCCGGGTTCATCGGGAACGCGTTTTCTCTGGTGGAAGATTTCGGGTGCGCGCAGTTGCGAGACGCGAAAGAAGAGATGATGATGAATGACTTTGATACCGAGAAGAACGACGACAAAGTGGAGACGATACTCCTCGGGTTTTCGCAAGGCGGCGTGTTTGCGAGAGCTATGGTCGAAACGTGCGAAGACGAAGTGAACACATTAATCACGTTTGGAGCGCCGCATTCAGGCGTGTGGAAGTTTCCTGGATGCGATAAAATGGCAAACGCGCTGTCGCGAAAATGGTGCGAGTATTCGAGAAAGGTGGCGAGTAAAGCGGCGTATAGCAAAATGTTGAAGAGTAAGAGCGTGCAAGCGAGTTATTTTCGAGACGTGAGCGATGCGAAGAGGTTTGAACAGTACGTGCGGTCGGGGAGTTTGTTGAGCGTGATTAACGGTGAAGAAGATGGGAGCGACGACGACGCGCGAGGAGAAGGCGCTACTTTTCCTTCAACAACATCGACGAAACAGGGACAAAGAAGAAGAGCAAAAATGTGTAATCTCGATGTGTTCGCCATGTTTTCCTTCGAAAAAGACGAAGTAGTCGTTCCGAGAGATTCAGCCGTGTTTAGCGACGCGCCTTCGGTACCGTTCGAGTACACCGAGGAGAAATCGTCGGAATTGTTGAACGTGCGAGAGACTAAATTTTACTTGAACGAAGAGGACGGTTTGTGTTTGCGAGAGTTGGATGAAAAGAACAGAATGAAAATTGACGTCGTCCCGGATGCACATCACATGCAATTCTCGTTGGAATGGTTCACCGAAAATGTCATCGAGAAATATATAGTAGCCGCCCCAGAGAAGAGAGGAGAAGAAGAAGAAGAAGAAGACAAAGAAGGAGTAATACATAGTATCAACAGATTTAGTAAATAGAAGAATAGTTTTTTAAAGGTACATCGACGGTAACGGTACAGCGCGCAAAAGTAGTTATTATATTTAAAGCATTCCTTCTGGAAGCATCATTGATTTCGGCAACCCATCGCTGGCGAATCTATCCTCCTCTTCCTCATCCGTCCCGCAATCTAAAATCTCCTCGGAATCGTCTTCGTTCATAAACACTTCCGTCTCTCCGGTTGATTTCTCCCACCCGGCGACCAATCTCAATTTGAACGTGGCTAACTTATACCCAAACTGCCTCAACAACGCGCACTGATCCGAGCTCAACTTCACTCCTCTCTTACAAATAGTCTTCTCATTCACGCACTCCACGACCCCTTTATTCAACTTTGTCGGTAAACCGTGTTTCCTCAACATCGCCTCCAACGTGTGCGACATCGGCACGTCGAAGCAATTCTTCACCGGACCTTCCGGACAGACGATCGTTTCCGTCGCAATCTGCCCGACCCGCGCGAAATCTTTCGTCTCTTTTGTCTCCATCGCCTGCATCAAGTCGTCTTTGCTCAAGTTCGTGAACACGATTCCTGTCGTCGTCGTGTTCAAATCAAATTCTTCGTTTTGCCGCCCGCGTTGCTGTTTTTTCGTCTCTTTCTGTTTTTGGCCGCCGCCGCCGCCATCATCGTCATCTTTTCCATTATGATTGTTTACGATGTGTTCGGCAAACGTCGCCAACCCTTCCTCAGATTCTTTCCCGATTAACGCTGCTCGCATTAACTTGTTCCCGCCGACGAAGAATCTCGACGTGTTTGACACGTCGTCCCGTAAGCTTTTGAACGTTTCGTTCCTCATGTTTTTACATCGGAAGACGAACACGGACGGATATATGTCGACTGCATCGCGAATGGATTCGACTAAGGATTCTTTCCACTTGCGGTCTTTTTTTTTCACCTGGGTTAACGCGACGACTTTGTTACGCTTGGATTTAGGCATTATTATTGAATGATCGTGATGATACTTGTTTAATTCAGAGAGAGAGAGGGATGATGATGTTTTGCGTGTGTATTATTAGGGGAGCTTTTTAATGCCGTTTTTCCACCCAAAAGCGTTCTGTTGTGGAGTTTTACGTAAAATTTTCCTCTACATGTTTGCTTATACGCCGCCGGAAGCGGCGACGACGGCAACTTTGGCGTCTCGCAAAGCGTCGACGAGCGCGGAGAGCGAATCTAAGTCTAAGTCTAAGCGATGGTGTTCTTCTTCTTCTTCTTCTTTCGATACGCGAAGCGAAAGGCGGAGGCGAGAGGCAGAGGAGACGGACGAGGCGGAGGACGCGTTCAAAGTGAGAGACTCCAGCGACGAGCTCGCTCTCGTCGCGTACGCCGTCCAATCGTACTCCACCAATCTCGGCGTTCCGACGCGAAGACGCCTCTTCCTTCCTTCTCGCTTTTGCGACGAATTCGTCGTCGTCGTTGTCTTCTCGAACCATTCTTTCGCCCGAGAACGAAGAATTTTCTTCAATCGTACTCGAGCCTTCTTTTCGTCCTCCTCGTCCTCCTCTTCTTCCTTCTTCGTCGTAAACGCGAAATTGCTTTCAACCACATTTTCGACGACGGCTTCAAGGTCTTCTTCTTCGAGATTGTTTTCCTCCTTCGAAACCATCAACGTCGTCGTCTCGACGAGAACTCGTTTCACCACTCGCTCGTTCAACTGTTCCAAAAACCACGCACTCGTTCTTCTCTCATCCGCGTCGTCGTTTGATGACATCATGAACGGTTGCAACCGCTCTTGCAACGATGATTTTAGTACGACTCCTTTTCCTCCTCGTTCTTCTTCTTCGTTCTCTTCTTCTTCTTCATGTGATTCGATGATTCTTCTTGTGCGCGTATTCGTCGTCGTCAAAGCGAATGCAGATGATGATGCAAAGTCGAACATCGCGTGCGAGAGTTCTTTCGGAGCGTTCAGGAGGACAGATTTCAGACGGGATGAAAACACCATGTCCTCCTCCTCGTTCTCCTCCTCCTCCTCGTCCATGTTTGAGTTTATTATATTCCAACGTCTTGTTCGTCCATGTTTGAGTTTATATTATTCCGTCTTGCTGAAAATGGCGAATTTCCCTCAGTTTCCCGAGACTTTGCACGCGAACAAACGACAACAAAAGAACAACAGAAGAGAAATGATGATGTCTTGTTTCTAAAGCGACGCAGATAAGAGCGCAGAAAAGGCGGTCGATGGGGAAGAGAGATAGACAAAGAAGCGGCGCTTTTCATCAAAAGATGATGCAAAATTCCGAATGGTGTGACTACAGGACAGAAGAGGAGAACGAGCGTTTAGAAAACGCGAGAAAACAGATCCGAGAGCTCGAGAAGGTCACATTTGAGCTCGAGCGTAAACCGATGATGCTGTGGCGATTGTTCAGGGACGCTTTGTTGGACGGTGGCGAGTGCAGAGACATCGTGGAGAAGCACGTTCTTCCGAGATTGAATCGAACGGATGTGAAATTCTTGTACGAGGTGAATACGGAGACGAGAAAGTTGATTAAGAGATCGTCTCGCAAGAAGGAGTTGAAAGAGAGGTTTAAAGTGAGAGAGATGTCGTCGATATCGACTTTGGAAGTTGCGTGGGAGAATAAATCGTTGTGGTCGGTTTACTTAAAAGGCGAAACATATTTCTGCTGGAAAGTTGCTCAAACGAATAAACTCGAGTTGCTCAAGTGGGCGCGAGAGGAGAAAAAGTGTGAGTGGGATGAAGCGACGATTAGTAGGGCCGCAGAACAAGGTAATCTGGAAATGGTGAAGTACTGCGTTGCAAATGAGTGTCCTATTGATGAGAACGTGTGTGCATGGGCTGCCGATAGAGGTCAGCTCGAGTGCCTCAAATACTTACGCAAAAAAGCGAAAGCGCCTTGGGATTGGTATACTGCCGCAAGGGCGGCTTTAAATGGTCATCTTCATATACTCGAATATCTTGTTGAGCGTAAATTTGATGAATATGACCATTGGGCGTGTCAGTGGGCGGCCGAGGACGGTCACTTAGACTGTTTGAAGTACTTGCACGAAACCGCCAAATGGCCTTGGGACTCTGAGGCCGTGCGAGTCGCTCGCGAGAACAACCACCCCGAATGTGTACAATACTGCCTCGACAATAACTGTCCTCTCCCAGAAGGCTGGTCGTACGAAGGAGGAGTACTGCACGCTCTCCCCGACGAATACGACTTTGATGATGACGACGATTTCTCTGATTCCTCTTCATTATCATCGTAAGATCATCAGGTTTAAAAATAGTACCGTATTATCTGTCTTTGAAATGAAACAATTTCCTCTACAACTCCCCATATTTTCCCCGCAACGACACCAATCTTCATTCCTCTCCGGTAAAGCACCAAAACCACTTCACCACTTGCAGAAAAGAGAACGCAAAACTTTCAAAAACGCACACTAAGAATACTTGAGAATACTACGACAATGGGAGGAAAACAAGGCATCAAGACGCAAAAGAAGAAGAAACTCCGGTACGTGCTCACCGGGAACATCGACTGTTGCCCGGAACAACACGAAAAAGAAGACGAAGACGACCAGCAACAAACGAGGACTATAAAAGAAGACCAAACGAGAAAACGAAGCGACACGTCCGTGTACTCTGTCTTGTTTAACACGTTGCACCCGGAGTGGTACCACGTGTTCGCGGCGTGCGCGGCGAATAGATTGATGCTGTATAAAATCGACGACTTTGTGATGGATGATGAGGGAAAGAAGAAGAAGAAGACCAAGGCCAATAATGCCGCTTCTAATGCGAACTACAACGCGACGAATACTACTGGTAAAGAAGAATTAGAAACAGATGTAACAGAAGAAGAGTTAGACGAAGAAGAAACGGTCGAACGAACGACGTTGTTGCAATGCTACGTGGACGCGGATCCGAACGAAACGTATTACACGTGTTGCTGGTGTTCGAAGAAGAACGCGTTGGTGCCATACATCGCGTGCGCGGGCGCGAAGGGCGTCGTGAGAGTTTTGAATTGTAAGAAGAAGGATTTTTGCGGCGCGTTGGTCGGGCACGGCGGGGAGATTAACGATTTGAGAGTGCATCCGGCGATGCCGAATATTATCGCGAGCGCGAGTAAAGATTTGTCGGTGCGGTTGTGGAACGTGAGCAACGGGGTGTGCGTGGCTATTTTCGCCGGAGCGAGAGGGCACAGGAACGACGTTTTGTCGGTGGATTTTCATCCGAATTTACACTTTTGTCCGGAAAGCGGGAGAGAGGACGTGGTGGTCATCGCGACTGGCGGGATGGATAACGCGGTGAAAGTCTGGTCGACGAGAGGGAAGAAAGTGAGCCAAGCGATTGAAGATTCAGAGCTTTGGGAGGATGAGATTGTAGAGTTTCCAACCGCGCAGGTTCGGGCGCCAGAGTTTAGCACGTTTCACGCGCACAATCACTTCGTCGATTGCGTGAGATACTTCGGGGAGGTTATATTTTCGAAATCGGTGGAGAATAAAATATTAGCGTGGACGCCGGATTTCTATTTGAATGATAAAAATACGGACGACGCCGCTATGGTGGAAGCGGATGAAAATACGAATAAAAGCAACGATAATAATAACAACAGCAGCAACGAAAAAGTAGGGATTCAAAAATACGGCGGCGACGACGAGAAGTTCAAGCGATCGTTCAGGAAGCTGAAAAGTTTCAACTTGGTCGACGCGGAAAACTGGTGGGTTCGATTTTCCTTGGCGAAAGAGGCGAGCGTTTTGTGTTGCGGAAATACGAAAGGTATAGTCAGAGTGTGGAAGTTTTACGATAGCGACGCCGACGACGACGACGAGAGCGACGCCGACGACGATTTCGATTCTTCGTCTTCCTCCTCCTCCTCCTCCTCTTCCGAAGAAGACGACGAAAAAGTCAAAGTCGAAAAGGATGAGTTTTTCCGCCGACGACATCGACGTAAACGCGCGCCACACCACCACCACCACACCACCACCACTACCAACAAAAGAGACGATGACGTTCTCGTCGCCGATTTAAAAGGGCTCCCGAAAGAAACCGTCGTCCGTCAAGCCGAGGTTTCCTTCGACGGTAAAATCGTCCTCGCCGGATGCGACGGAGGGTACATCTACCGCTGGGATATAGAGGAGTTTCAAGAAGACTTCTTTGATTAATTTTAATA
>Ga0115000_10003299_pt1 | contig 13534 bp, 10 predicted proteins | sample ArcticOcean_MG_C_6_FD_89690 | JGI IMG/M metagenome (GOLD analysis project Ga0115000, IMG submission 89690) | Marine microbial communities from western Arctic Ocean - ArcticOcean_MG_CB8_128 | ecosystem: Environmental > Aquatic > Marine > Oceanic | place: Arctic Ocean: Canada Basin | collected...
AATATTTTTTAAATAATTATTAATAACTTTCTTAGATATACCATCTATTTTTTTATAATATTTATCTATATAGTCATTATTACAAATTAATTTATTATTTTGTTTTAATTCTTCTTTAGCTTTGTTATATAATTCTAAATTAGTAGATTGATCATCTGGCATTATTTCACTTATTTTGGGATCTAAATATTGATCTAATAAATTTTTAATATAATTATCACCATTTTCTTGACTTACAAATAATTCATTAAATAATAAATTTGCTTGATCTCTCTCCATAAATTTAACCCACTGCATCACCTTATTGGAATGTAATAACTCTTTTCTTTGACCGTCGTCTAATTGTTTTAAAAATTTATCTGCATTAAAAACAATATTATCTACAACTTCCTGTTGTTCTTCATTTTCTAATCCTTCAATATTAGTATCTTTAGTCATAAAATAAATAATAGCTATAACTAGTAGTACTAAAACTATATGTTTATAAGTTAATTGCATTTATATATTAATATTTAAGATATTTATTTTGCAAAAATATTTTTTTGATTGTCTGAATCAGAATCAGAATCAGAATCACTGTCATTTTTATCTAATCCAAATCTTACTCCTCTCCACCCATTACTTTTCATTTTTCCTATTTTTTCTTCTATATTATCTTTAAATTCACCTCTTGGTGGTACTTTCCTTTCCGTATGTGCTTCTTTGTACCACATTTTAAAATCATTGTACATTGTAGTTAAATTAATTCTATCTTTTGAATTTCCAGTTAACTGTAACTGTTCACTAATGTATTCATAATATATATCACTTTGTCTTTGATATTCATTGGTAAAATCTTTTACTTTTTCTGGCTCTTTCAACCCATTAACCTTAAATCTATTTACATATCTATTAACTAATAAAAATAAGAATGCTTCCTTCCAGTTATCCATCTTATCTTTTAAATATCTATCTTTTTTCCTTTCATATGGCTCTTTGGGATCATTAACAAATTTCATTTCAAAAGGTGCTACTCTTAAACGTCTCCATGTACCACCGTCATTTGATGGAATAAATGGAAGTTTATTACAAGTTAATACTGTTTTAAATTGAGGAAAAAATTCAATTGGTTCCTTAAATAAAGCACGCGCTGAAATTTTATCATTACCAGTTAATTCTTTCATATGACCCACATGAATTTTATCATCATTTTCTGGCTCTTGAAAAACTACAAAACGTTTACCTTTACAGTTCGCCATTTCAGGTGAAGCAGCATTTGATGCTGCTCGTTTACTTGTTAATAAAGTTATATTAATTGTAGCTGCATAATCTCCTACAATAGATTGAAATAAACCAATTGACAAAGATTTTCCATTACCACCAGAACCTGTCCAAATATGAAACAATTCATCAGGTGAATGACCTACTAAACAACTTGAAAAATAATCTAATATATATTCATACATATCATTTTCTGGCTGTATTTCGCTAAAAAATGTTTTAATTTGACAGATTCTCTCATTATCTTCCGAAAAATCAAGATAATCAACATTTGTACATAATGACATATAATCATCAGGATAACCTTCTCTAAATAATTCATGTTTAAAGTCATATACACCATTTTTACAACATAATAAGTTTTTATTTTCATCTAACTTGTTGTAAAAATCTTCATCATAATATCTATGTTTTAATTCATCGATTACTTCTTTTTTAAATTTATTAGTTGTAAGTTTTTCAGCTGTTTTTAATGCAGCTTCTCTTTTTATTTCAAATATTTTTTTTTCTTCACCTTCTAACTGCTGACTTCTATAATAATAATAGTCAGCTACTTTTTTGTATTTTTGCGGATATACATCATTTAACATTAACATAATTGTTCTTGCAGAATCGATTGTTTGCCATCTATGATTTCTAAATTCATACCATGCAGAATGTTTTATAGATGCACAAATAAACTTACCTTTATTAATATGATAAAATGATCTAGCTACATCGCCACTTGTACCTGAAATTGACTTTCTAATAATATTTTCTTCTGCAGATTCTCTTAATTTCTCAAATTCACCCGGATTATCAATTTCTGCCCATTTTATCAGAGATCCTAAACCAACACCTCTTGTTCCTTCATTTTTCATTTTATCCCATAACTTTTCACATTCTCCTAATTTAAATTTTGAACTTATCTGACTAAATTCAATGAAATTATCAAGTAACAAGTCATCTATATTATATAACGCCCAACCTACTTCTACCCATGTTTGATAATTATCTGCTCTGTCTACATTAAATAATTTTACTAATTTTTGAGCATATTCAATATCTTCCTCACTATATTCTCTGCTTCTTTTTCTACTTGTAGAAGTTTTCTTCTTTTTAATATTTAATTTTAAGTATTCTTTTTTTATTATTTCATCATTATAACTTTGTAAATATTTGGTTTTATCTTCTTTACCAAAATTTCGAATACTTAATATTTGAGGTAGATTTTTTATATTGAAATTTTTTTTATCACAATCATTTAATTTTCCATCTAAAATACGTGTTAATAAGTAAGGTTCTCTTTTTGGCTTACAACATCCATATACAAACCAGCCATTATTTTCTATAATAGCTGCATCAAATATATCATCATATTTATTAGTATAATTAATATCTTTATAATAATCATTTTCATTAAATATTCTTATTACTTCAATTCTTATTAAATGTTGTAGATGATTTGAAGCACAAATATTTGGATATTCTCCATGAAAACCATCCTTATATATACCTTCATTAACCTTATTTGGTCTTTTTTTCTCAGTTATAAAACAATGTTTGAATTCATTGTCTATATCTAAATATTTATTAATTGCCAAGTTATAAGCTTCTACAGTCTTTAAAACGTGATCATATGTATACTTTCTACTATTATTATCTCCTGAATATTTTATATCAATATCAAATATTATAGGTCCTTGACTCCTATGAGCCTCTAATATATGCAGTACAGTACCTTCCTGAATTGATCTTGATATAAGTCTATTTAATCTGTCTCGTTTCGTACCGGATATATAAAAAGAACCTACTGGTGTCCCCATTGAATAATGTGAGGTCTTTTCATCTCTCCTAACGCGAGTACTTTCAAGTAATTTAAATAATTTATTGGTATATTTCCCCGTAGGCATATTAATAAATATATTTAAATTTTTCTTTTAAAGCCAATTAAAATAAAATTGAATAAGTTAACAACTATTTAAAAAACTAAATATTTATTATTACAATATGTCGAGAAGAACAAAGAGTAAAATTTATATTAAACGTATAATATCAGACATTTCCGAAATATCATCTGATTATGACCCTAAAATTCATATTTGGTACGATGAACAAAATATTACAAAAATTAGAGCATTGGTTATAGGACCAGAAGGAACACCATATGAAGATGGTTTTTTTTACTTTACAATTGATATTCCAGAATCATATCCATTTCATCATCCTAGTGCGAAATTTGAGACGATTAATCAAAAAATTCGTTTCAATCCCAATTTATATGAAGCGGGGAAGGTTTGTTTGTCAATTATAGGCACATGGAGTGGTCCTAAATGGAGTTCAGTACAAACATTAAAGTCATTACTTCTATCAATTCAAAGTTTAATGGATATACATCCGATGATAAATGAACCAAGTTTTGAAAATACAAAAAATGACGACTCTAGGGCTATTGAATATAATGAATATATACGATTTCATACACATGAATTTGCAATGTATGAAATGTTAACAAATAAAAATCATTATCCTTATTTTCAAGAAGTTATTGAAAAGTATTTTGTTGATAATTATGAAAGAATTTCAAAAAAATTAACAGAACTTTCAAAATGGGATGGTAAGACTATGAAAACATTTATTTGGGGACATAGTGTTAAAATTAATTATAAAGAATTGAGAGTTAAATTTCACGAATTATATGAACAACTAAAAAATAAGAATTTTAGTAATGAAAAAACATCGGTACATGTTTTTGATAATAAAAAAAAATTAGAACAAGATATTTAAATAGGATTTATTTTATTAAATTTTATAATAGGATTTTGTCTTTCAAGTTGCTCTTTTGCTTCTGTTTTGAAGTCAAAAGTACATTCATGAGATTCAGGATGTCTACATCCTGAACAAAATAAATTACCACATTTGCAATTAAACGGCATCACACCTAATTTCTTTTTACATTTTAAACATCTTTTTTTCTTACTTTTTTTCTTACTTTTTTTAGCTTTAATAAATAGCGGATTTATTATCAAAGGAATATTATCAGTAGTATCTTTAACGGGTACAACTTTAACTTTATCCATTCTTGTATATATCTTTATTATATAAAATATTCTACATTTATTATAAAATCAATTTTTTACAAAGAAAATTGATTTTATTGATGTCTGACGTTAATATCAATCATTTTATATTAAAAATGAATATTGATAAAGAATTAGCAGTCCAATTAACATCATATATTTATATACCAAATAGTGAAATTATATCTTTTCATTTTTCAAATAATCAAAATAAATTAAAAGAAAAAAATTATATTCAAAATGAATTTTTAAATAAAAGTGACATTATCATTGTACCAGGTGATTCAAATTGTTTAATTCATTCAATTTTAGTATCATTATATCAAAAAGATTTTAATAATTTTATAAATATTATTACAACATTATGTTCAGAATATGATTTGCCAATAAATGAAAATTTAATATTATATAATTCTAATATACCTATGTATTTTAATGATAATAATGCATTTTTTGGATTATTTGCACAACATGCAATTAGGCAATGTATAAGAAATAAATGGTCATTTAATAACTCCGATCATGAATATCATAAGATACCTGATTATCATATGAATAATTATGCAATAGATGGTTTAGCAAGAAATATGATATGTAAAATATTTGGAATACCAAAATTAGTTATATATCAAGCATTTGACGATGAAAGTAGAAAAAAAGGAATATATGAATTTACACCAGATAATGTTCCACAAGATACTACAAATAAAAAATATTTTTATAATTTTGTAAATTATAATGTAGAAGTATTTTCAATTGATAGTAGACATTATGATTCAATTGTAAGATAACTATATTATAGTTCCTTTATTTATACAAAAATCAATATTACTCTCTATATCATCATAATGAGTTTCAAAAAAATCATATTCATATATATCTAATCCATTAAATTTATCTATCTTTTTAAATTTCATTTTTCCAGGTGGTAATACAACCTCTTGTTCAACTTGATTAATTAACTCGTATTTTAATTTATTTTTACCAAGTCCATTTTTAATCATATTATTCTGTTTTTTGAAACTTTCTAAAAGTTGCCTATGAATTTTCATATAAAATTTATTATCACAACTTTCCAATTCTTCCCAAATTTCAGACTGATTAGGGAAAGAAGATGTCAAAAAATTACATGTTCTTGATACTTTAATTTTTTGAAACATCCCTTCTCTAAAAGAAAAAGAATCCTTTCTTGCCCAATCTTTTACAAATTCAAAGTTCCACGATGTAGAAATAAGAGAAGGATATAAAATACTTTTTTTAAAAAATTTATTTGGTAAACTTACAAATCTATAGACATAAAAATATTTCTCTTTTAAAGATGTATTAATACAAGATAAATATCTATTATTTATCTCAGAAGCAACGTCTAAGTGATAAAGAGATGTATTAAGAATACTTTTCTTACTATTAACATTTAATTTTAAATTTTTAATAATATGTGTACAACTCCCATCTCTTATAGCACGCAATGTTCTATCTTTTTCAAAATCCTCTAGATTATTAGTATAAGCAATTTGAAATAGTATCTGATTTATGAAATCAGATAAATCCATATTCCCTACCCAATTTAGCTAATTTATATTTATATTAAAATGCTTACATTTAATTAATTCAATTTTTTTTATATAAAAAGTAATTTAATAATTTTTATAGAAATAATTTTCCTATTTATTCAGTTAATTCTTTTAATTCACACTCATCTGAATAGTTAGACATCATGACACCAGTACTATTTTCTTGTGTGAAGTTTAATCTTGATTTTATTAATAAACCTCTGGTTTCGGCATTAAATAATAATTCCATTATACCATCTGTGCTTCTAACAATTAATGATCTTAATTGTTTTTCAAATACAAAGTTATTACCAGTGTAATCAATTGATTCTAACATATGATATTTTGTTTTAACTCTATTAGCACTTTGTTTAATATTAAGATCTTCAATATCAAGAATGAATTCTTCTCCTTTATAGTTAACATAGAAATATTTAGCATACGAACCTTCACCAATTAATTGAGATTTTACATTTATTTTAAGACCTAAACCATTAATCATACTATAGATATGATCATTGTGTGGTAAATCTAATCTGTTACCTCCAAATGTTAAGATATGAGGATCTTCACAGATACCTGCATCAAAATCTTCTGTAACACATCCAGCATTCATATGTAAATCTCTGAAATATCCTTGGAATACTGTCTTATAAGTTTCTACACTTTCATTAGACATAGATTCTACTGCCCATCTGTTTGGTTCGAATGTTGACATATCACTCATTTGAGCTAATTGTAACATTTTATCACCTCTGTATTTGAAGAACATTGGTTTAAATGTTGTCACAACTTCCATTTCTACTAGGCAATCTTGATGCTCTTCACTAAATTCAAAGTCAACTATATGTCCACCATTTCCAGTTTCATATCCAACATGAACTAATCCTACACATTTAGCATCCATTTCTACAAATTTAAGAGAGACAGAATTTACAAAGTCTGTTTCATTTCCATAGTCAGAGATATCTTGAGAAACTCCTTTTTCAAATGACATTGTTCCTTGTTCACATATTCTTACTACAATTAAATTATAGTCTCTTGATACAACATTACCAAAACCATCATGTGCATGAACAGTAAATGTAAATGTTCCTTCATCCTCATTAGAGGGAGTCCCGGATAAAACATTTGTCACAGGATCAAATGATAGCCATAATGGTAAGTTTTCAACTGTTAATGTTACTTCATCACCATCAACGTCAGTTACTGGAATTACTGCTTCGAATAATTCATTTGTATGTAATAAAACTTGAATATCTCCTAAAACAGGTAAGTTATTTTTGTCTGATATTTCATCTCCAACAACTGTTACTGTTCTTTCAGCTGTAGCTACATTTCCACTTGAATCAACTGCTGTATATGTTACAGTGTATACTGCAACTTTAGATGTGTCTACTTGATTATCAACTATAACTACAATTTCTCCTTCTAATATATCATGTGCAGTTGCACCAGCATCTACATATTCATCTCCATGATCAACTGTAACTGATTCTTCTCCCAATAATGTAATTACAGGAGCTGTAGTATCAACAACTTCAATGTGTCTTTCTGCAACAGCTACATTACCATCCGAATCTTTAGCTACATATTTAACAACTTGCATTCCTAATTTATAAACATCAACTGTTTGAGTCATAACTAATGGTACTCTACCATCTACTGCATCAAAAGCTACACCACCAGCATCTACATATTCAGTACCACCTTCATGTGTCATACTTAAATCTCCATTTAAAGTAATAACTGGAGCTAATGTATCTTTAACATCTAAGTGTATCATTACTGAACAATAATGACTAAATAAGTCATATGCAAATAAGGTAATATGATGATGTCCTGCATTAGAATTTGTTGGTTTCATTCTAAATGTACCATTTTTAAATGTAATCCAATTATCTTCTCTTGGAATTGTAACACCATTCATTTTAGCTGTATAAAATAAGTCATCGCCTTCTGGTGTTAACCAAGTAGGATCAAAGAATACCCAATTATCTGTTAGATTTGATGGAGTATCAAAATGACTAAATACTGATTGATCTAATCTAATACCATCATTATCATGAAAATCTTTTACTAGCCTATCTTTAAATCTATGAGAATTCATTGATTCGAATTCTGGTAAAGTAAATGTTAAAAGTTCATTATCTTTCATATAATGACTCATTTTAAGACCTATTTTATTACCAAAGAATTTTGATCGAATATATGGTGTAAATACAGCATTTACAGTTAATTTAAATTCTTGTTCTGCAACATTACCTGATAAGTCAGTTGTTGAAACAGTTACGATATGATCACCAATATTTTTACCGATTGGTTTAAATGTAAATGTACCTTTATTAAAAGTAGCCCAGTTATTTTTACTTGGCATTAATTCACCATCCATTCTTACTTCATACATTGAAATGTCACCTTTATGAGTTCCAAAGTCAGTATCAAAAAAATTCCAACTTAAGTCATTGTTTGATAAGTCATTGGCTGATAAATCCCATAAATTATTATTAGATAAATCATTTAATGATAAGTCTATTCCCCATTTTCCATTTTCATTAATTACATTATCAGATAAATCAAATTTTTCTAATAAAGCTTTAAATTCTGGTAATTCATAAACTAACTCTTTACTTTCATCTACATTCATATCTGGAATATCATTTCTAATATATTTAGATTTAACTAAAAGATTAAATTCTTGAACTGTTTCATTTCCTGATAAGTCAGTTGTTACAACTTTAATTTTATATAAACCATTATCATTATGCATAGGTTCGAATCTTAAAACTCCATTATTAAATGTAGAAAATTGACCTCCGTCTCTATGAAGATGGTCTTCCATTAATTTTCCATTAATATATGCTTTATATAATACTTTATCTCCTCTGTTAGTTCCAAAATCTGGATCAAAGAAATTCCACATATTTCCACTTAAGTCATTATTTGATAAATCCCATAATTGATTATTTGATAAATCATTTAATGATAAATCTAATCCAAAGAATGTTTTATCTCCTTCCATTTTTGTAAAAATATTATCAGATAAGTCATTATTTCTTTTCATTGCTTTAAATTCTGGTAATTCAATTTCTAAAACTTCTCCTGTAAACATTTCTTTATCAACTAACATATTTCTTTTATGTAAGTCATTAACAGTTAATTTAAATGAAAAATTAGTTACATTACCAGATAAATCTGTTGCACTTATATTAATTACATGAACTCCTACATGTTGATGTAAAGGAGAGTAACTAATTTTACCTTTACTAAATGTAATCCAATTATTTTTTTCTGGAATGGTAACACCATTAATAGTAGCGGTATAATATAACTTATCACCTTTATTTGTTCCGAAATCGGAATCAAAAAATGTCCAGTTTCCACTTAAATCATTATTTGATAAATCCCATAATCCATTATTAGATAAGTCATTTAATGAAAGATCTAATCCCCATGCATCACCATGAAATCCCGGTAAATGTAACTGGGAGTGAATTACATTATCGGATAAGTCCATATGTGGTGATAATTCAGCAAATTCAGGTAGCATAAAAGAACCACTCTTTCCTTCATTAATTGCTACATCTTTAATATCATTTCTATTTGTAACATTAACATCTTGAACATTTACTGAAATAGTTTTTGTTTTTACTTTTTCATATCCATCAACGTCATATGCATTAATTGTTATTGGATGAATTCCAAAATTCTCTTGTAATGGTTCAAAAGTAAAAACACCTTTATCAAAAGTTACCCAATTTCCAGATTTTGGAACTTTTTTACCATTCATAACTGCTTCATAATATAAAGTATCTCCTGCTCTTGTTTTCCAATCTGTGTCACTAAAAAACCAATTATTTGATAAATCTTTAATATTAGTATCAAAAAATTCTGAATTTTCTAGATCTGTTAAATTTAATTGAACTCCTGGATTGCCATAATGCGAATCTTCAATTAAATTATCAGATAAATCTTTATGATTTCTTAACTGATCAAAAATTGGTAAAGTAAATTTTGTTTTTTTACCTTCACCCATAACAATTGACGAATTTACCACAATTTCCATTTGTTCTTCTAAAACCCCATTTTTATGTGTTACAGTAAAATTTAATAATAATTTACCAGCATCATTTCCTGATGGTGTACCAGAAAGTTCTTTAGTTAAATCATCGTATTTTAGCCATTTTGGTAAATTCAAAAATTTTACACTAACATCAAGTAAACCAGGGAATGTTAAAATATATGATAAATTGTCATCCTCCTTTGTTACTAAGAAAAGATTAAATCCACCTAACAATTGATTTGTTAATTTTATTTCTTCATCTTGTAAAATAAATTTCATATATTATATAAATTTATTTTAATTTATTATTGGTATAAATTTGAAGCAAATGATAATAAATATCAAATCTAACCTTAATTTATTTATTCAGAGTCACTACTTGATTCATAATCTGATAGATCAATATTATCATAATTTTCTGAATCTGAAAATTCTATACTATATTTTTCAGATATTTCTTCTTGGTCACTATCTAAAAGTATTATTTCAATATATTCATTATCTGATGAAAAATCATCATTGCTATTAGATGAATTAGAGTCAGTTTCTGAAAATACCTCAGAATCATTTGAATTTAATAAATTATTAATATCCTCTTTAAATATAGGATCATTAAAAATTTCATTTATTAAATTATTTATAATTTCATCATTAAACATATTTGATTTTTTATTTATTGGTTTATAGTTTTCTATATCATTATTTTTATTATTATCTATTTTTATTATTTCTGTTGATTTATACTCATTTTTGTAAAAGGTATTAAAGTCATCAGCTGAATTAACAATACATGTAATATAGGCTTCTGGCCAATTTAATTTGTTAAATTCAAACCATGATTTTAATGTAGACCAATATTTTAAATTATATAAAACTATAGGTTTTACAGGTAATTCGCCTGTTTTAAATAATGTTATTAATTCAGAAAATTCTTCAATTGTACCCATACCTCCTGGAAAGAAAATATATAAATCCATATCTGTAAATAATAAATCTTTTCTTTCTGCAAAAGTATCAGTTATTATTAAATTATTTTTATTGTAGTAATTATTTGTTTGCCCTTCATTTTCATATAAACATTTTACACTTATAGCATATGATTTACTTGGATCTACTTCATAACAGCCTTTATTACCTGCTAACATAAATCCACCACCACCGCCAGTGTAAATACTAAAATTATTTTTTGCTAATTGTGTTGATATTTCAACACAATCATCTAAATCTTTTTTATAATGATCTCTTTTCCATCCAAAAATTGCAGCTTGCATATATTGTAATTTAAAATATTTACAATATGGGTAAAAAACATTTTATACTATATATATATGACAAATTATAAAGATAAATATTTAAAATACAAGAAAAAATATTTGTTTTTAAAAAATGTAGAGGATATTAAAAAAAAATTAAATAAAAAAGGTCATATTTTTTGGTATTCACAAAAAGGAAAGTTATTAGCAAAATCTAATGATTCAAAAACAGCGTTGAGTGAAATAGAAAATTTAATTAAAGACAATCCAAAAAAATTAAATAATAAATTTTTAATCAAAATCTATGTAAGTTATATTGATAATAATAAGTTACCAATTGAATTAACTATTGAAATTATAAAAATTTCATTTATTAAAATTAAAGATAATTATAATCTAGCGTTAAATATTAGAAATAACGATAATTCTTTAGTTAGAATTGCATTAAAACCAGACGATGTTAATTATAAAGATTTTAAAAAAATTGGAAAATTAGTATTAGAAGGAAAATTAAATGATTTCACAAAAACATATGAAAAATATACATATGAAGAAATTAAGAAATTATTAGAAAAAAAATGAATTTTATAAAGTTAGATCTTTAAGAATTGTAATATAAAATGTCATTATATAGGTATTTAACCAGTAATAATATCGGTAACTTAGTAAAAGGTGATTTATGGATTAAAGAAAAACATCTTTTTAAAAAACTATTTATTCCAAAAGATAACTTTTACAAAAAATGTAAAATTAAAAAAAATAAAAAAAGACAAGGTAATGTTATGTATAGCGTAAAGCAAATTGAAGACTATATAAAAAATACACAACATCCACATCTCTATAATATGCACAATTATTGTAATTACCAAATTAAATATAAAAATAAATATGAAATGGAATTATTGGGAAAGATAACAAAAGAAGTAGGATACGATGGAATTTATCAATATGTATACTTTACACCTGATAATAAACAATACAGATTAGATTATGTTTATTTGCTAGATGAAAAACCATTTATAATTATTGAAATTGATGAAAGTCATCATTATAGAATTAATAATATTGCAGGTGATAATATTAGAAACTCAGAATTACAATATACTTTTACTAATAATTTCTATAATATCCCATACGATATATCTGATCAAGAACTAAATAGTATCATTGATGAAATTAAATTACTAAAAGAATATGCTGATGATGAAATAAATATATCAAATATGGAAAAAGAATTTACTGAATTCACTGAAATTAAAGCTTTTGCTAAAAAATATGGAAATAAAATAATTACTAATAAAAATGATGAAGAAGATGGAACAAAATTTATTTTCGAACTAGAATCAATTAAAGACGATCTTCAAATTACAACCAATTCTGAATTATGTAAAAGAATTGATTCATATTTTATCAGTAACATTAAAGTAAAATTATCCAATGAGGAATCAAACTCTGATTCTGATTCTGATTCTGATGAATGGGATGATTCAGACTCTGATTCTGAAGATATAACTCAAGTTATAAAAAAAACTTCAAATAATAATGATATAAAATTATTTGAAAATAATAAAGATTTTATAGTTAAAAATGATAAAATTTATATAACAAGAGAAACTTTTATTAACATTGCTATTAAAAGTGACTCTATTGTTGGTATACAAATATTTCATCAAATCATGAAATTTGAAGATATGATAAAGAAATTTATTGAAATTTCGAAGAAAAGAAGAATTACCATAACTCATCTAATTAATGAAAATAGACTCAAAAGAGCATATGAAAATAGAATATCTTTACCTTTAACAAGAGAAAATAGACATTTAAAAAATAAAATTAAAAGATTACAAAAAATATCTGATCTTAAAACTTAATTTATTGAATAACTTATTTTATAAGATTTTTGTCTTTTACCTCCCATTTGTAAATTTGGTAATATTTCATGTAATATTCCTTCAGCACTTCTTTCACCATTATAATCATATTCATCTCCTTTTTCATCTGTTATTCTAATTGTTGGAAATCCTTCCACGCCTGCGTTTTCAATTTCATTTTCATTTGTTGAATCTTCAAATTCTTCATATTGAACATTATTTTTAGCAAATACATCTTTTAATGCATCCCATGTTGGTTTAAATCGTTTACAATGACCACACCAATTTGCATGATATAAAGTTATTTTTGTCATATATATTAAACTAAATATATTAAATTGAAATTAAAAGTTCGATTTTATATAAAACAATTTGTTTATATAATTTGATTGTACAAAGATGAAAATTATGGGAAAAAAGAAAATTAATTGAATCTAATTATTGTATTACATATTATATGAAAATTCTTAACTTA
>Ga0115000_10003300_pt1 | contig 13532 bp, 11 predicted proteins | sample ArcticOcean_MG_C_6_FD_89690 | JGI IMG/M metagenome (GOLD analysis project Ga0115000, IMG submission 89690) | Marine microbial communities from western Arctic Ocean - ArcticOcean_MG_CB8_128 | ecosystem: Environmental > Aquatic > Marine > Oceanic | place: Arctic Ocean: Canada Basin | collected...
AATAACTTATTCATGATTTTTTAAATTAATATTGATCCTATCTTGCAAGTCTATCATTTTATCTTCAAAGTTATTTGCTTTTTTAATTTCTCCTTTATTCATTTTAACTTTTGATAAGTTTTTATAAACTAAATCGAAATTATTATTTATTGAGGTTTTCATAAATTGAGCAGCCGAAAGGTTGAGATATAAATGATCAATTATTTTATCTCCTATTCTAGTTTTTCTTTTATTTGGGATATATTCTTTAATTGCATTTTCCCATATTTCAATACAATTATTTAATTTTTGTAAAATTTTATTTTTCATATTATCATTAAAATAACCTTCTTTAAAACGGTCTGAGTTTTTATAAGTTCTATAAGTCATTTGAGAAACACTTTTAAAGTCATCGAATGCTTTTTTTAAATCAGAATAATTAAACTTTCTACCTTTTCCCCTAGCAAAAGGCATATAATATGTATATAATGGAAATCCAAAATTATTATTTAAATTATAATGAAAACTGTTTATAGATGCATTGATTATATTACCAGACAGGGCAATTGCATCTCTATCTCGACGATTTTTATAAAGATTTACTAATTCTATATAATTTTTTATAAATCCTGAACTAAGTGAATTCCTTCTTATTATACCCTCATTAGATATTAATTCAATATTATTTTTAATATCAGTAACATATTCACTGTAATTAATTCTTGATTCGACCATATACCTACCTCCTTCTGCCTTAACATAAGTACTATCATTTATTTTCTTGTCATATAATTCTTTGTTAATATAACTAGAAAATGAAATAGCATTTATAACAAATTTAATTTCTAAATCTGCGTCATTCATATAAACTGTTTCTTTATATCCTTCTAATTTTAATTTTGATATGGGATTATAGAATATAGTAGACTTATTAACTATAGTTGAACGATATAGTTCAATATTTTCTTCTAATGGCTGAATGGGCCATTGTATATAAGGAATTGCTATGTTTTTTGTATTTGGTCTTTGAGCATTTAATTCAGAAATAACTATCATTAAGAATAGAAAATAAACCAAATATTTTAAAAAAAATTTCATAAGTATAATTTAGTATTACTCAATATATTTGTTCGATCAATTGAAAGTTAATGCAATTTCACGAGATATACTATAATAACCAATTAAAGAGATCTTCTCTCTTATTGTTGCAATTACATGATATAATGTATGATTTTATAAATTAAACTGCTATAGATTGGACTGAGTCAATAGAATGATTAAAGATACTTACTAGTATTTTATATATATTTGAAAAGCTAACTGTAAAAAAATTAAAATGAAAAAAACCCTATTATTATTTACATTATGTATGCTCATATCTTGTAATAACTCTGCTGTAAAAAAAATAACTGACTCTTTAAGTAATTCAAATCCAGATTATGCAAAGAATTTAGCTACTGCTAAAAATCTCTTTAAATTACACGGAGAAGAAAATTTAGAGGAGCAATTAGCTCTAGTTAGTAAAGAAATTGAGTCAAACACATCGATGTATGGTTCCGAAACTGCAAGCTATGATCAATATGTAGCTATGTTGAAAGGTTACCATGCAGCATTTGATAATATAAAATACACTGCTAATAACTGGCTTCCAGGAACAAGCCCTGAAGGAAAACTGGACGGAAGTGTTAGAACTTACGGAACTTGGACAGGTGTTAATGTGTCAACTGGAAAAGAATTAAATCTTAAAGGATATTGGTATATGAATTTTAATGAAGAAGGTAAAATTATAACTCAAGGTGATTTCTTTGATTTTGGAGGAATGATTGATGCCGTTTTTCCAAAAAGTTTAGTTATTGTACAAATAGAAGTTCAAAAAGATAAAAAACAACAAGTTTTAGACATCTTAAATAGTGATGGTGGACTACCTACAACTAGAGCATATGATGGATGTATTTCACTTGAAATGGTATTTAATGAAGATAGTAATACTTTTCACATTATTGGAAATTGGGAAAGTTTTGAAAAGTATCAAGCCTATTTAAATTGGAGACAAACAGAAGATACTGTAATAGCTAAAATGATACCTTATTTAAAAGGTGGAGAAAAAGGATTAAAAATATCTCAACCAAACACTGCTTATCAGTCTTATTAAAAAATTTAATTTTTAAATAAACTATAATAAAAAAGGGTTAAACGATGTTAACCCTTTTTTATTTCCAATAATTTTATAAATATACTTTAAATAACTTATGAATCTGAACTGAGGATGTTCTAAATATTTTTCGAACTTAATTTTATAGATTTTAATTGATTAATTCCGTCTAAAGAAATAGTCCAAACAATAAAAATCTCATTATTTATTATTTCTAACTGAGGAACTCCTGTGTTTCTTCCTCCATCAATTTTAGATATCGTAATTGGCTTAGAAATTTTTCCATTAGCTGAAACCTTTTTTATTCTCAAATAGGTTCCAATCTCATCAACTTCCATATAACTAACTATGACTTCCTCATTATTTAAAAATGCAACGTCTACTCTTCCTATAGCATCATGGTCATTGAGTTTGAATGGAGTGCCAAAAGAATCACCATTGGTTTTTGAAAATGAAACGTTTACTAAAGGATTATCATTAACTACTGTAAACCACGCAATAGCAAGGTTTGTTGAACTCACAGCAACTTTGGGACCATTTACAGGACATCCATTTATTATCCACCCATCATTATGCAATTGATTAGGTTCTTCCCAAACTCCATTTATATTTCTGATAGTATAAATATCTCGTTCCTCATTCTCACTTCTATCCCTATAAACAACTATAGGTCCATTATTAGTCATCGCTATTGATGTCTGACAGCAATCACAAACCGCTGCGTCGAGTTCGCTTTCATTTATAACCTCTCCTGTATTAGTGATTTCTGCAAAACGAATTGTCATTGGTTTATGATGTCCATCTAGTTTCTTTTCTACTGTATTTCTTCCATCTAACCAAGTAATAAAAAACCCTTTGTTATTATTAGGGATGATACTTACAAAACCATGTTCTGCTTTAACACCATCAGTATTTAATAAAAAATTTTCTTTTATTTTTTCTCCAGATAATTTTTGTAAATTTAAAATAACGTCGTAAGTATATGTTTCCGAAGCCGATTTCTTTAAATAGCTTGTAATTATTAAACCTTTGTTAATTGCATGAGCTGGGAAATCAGCCCAATTAACAAACCAATCGGAACCATAAGCAATTTTTTGTGGTTTAATCCATTTCCCTTTTTTAAACTGACTAAAATGTAAGGAGGCTCTATTTTTATTTTTAGAAGAAATCCATGATAATGATAAAGCTCCATTGGAAGAAGCTAAATTAGGTTGTGCATTATTATCCCCATATAAGAATGGAATATCCTCAATAAAAACACCTTTTGTTGTACAAGAAATTATAGTTAGTAAAGTGATAGTAATAATGAATTTTTTCAAACTACAATGTTTTTAATTTTTTTATCATTTGCTCAGAATCCCAAACTATCGTTCCCACAATAGTTTCAATTTTTATTCCTTTTTCATTAAAAATATACGCTGTTGGTAAAGAATAGATTCCAAGTGTTTCATTTGATCCAACAGATTTTAAAAAATTAAAATTATATTTTTTATCATTTTTAAACTTAGATATTTTTGAAATTCTTTCATCAGAAACTAATAAAAAAGTATAATTATAATTTTTTAAAATTTCTTCAGCTCTTGTTAGTCCTGGCATTTCCATTATACATGGTTTACACCATGTAGCCCAATAATTAATAATGATTTTCTTTCCTTTATAGGACGTTAAATCTACTTTTTTGTTTTTTAAATCCACAAAAGAAGTTTTAAGCTGCATGGATTCTATATCAGAAAACTTTTTAGTTTGAGGAATACTTGAATTACATCCAAAAAACAAAATCAAACAACTTAAAAAAATAAAATTTCTCATTTTTAATTATATTTTGTTAAAACCATCAAAAAAAGATGGTTTTTGTTTCTGCCCAAAAGAAACAATAGAAATAAGCAATAATAGTATAATTATTTTTTTCATATTCTTAAATATACTAATTATCTAAAAACAAATAACTTACATAAATTTGAGAACGATAACTTTACCCGGCCAGCAATACTAAAAATCCAAATTTCGCATAAACATGCCTTTAAATAGAAAGACCATTCCACCAACTAGTAGTTTTATATAATCCTGTCTCTGTATTATAGCACTTTTGCAAAGTAGCAATTGCTGTATCAGTATATTGATTATATGGCTCGTATTTCTTACATGAGTTAAAAAGCAGGGCCAACATTATTAAAACTACAAATACAGGTGTTTTTCATATTTTAATCGTTCTCTTTCTAATCTCCACTATTTAATATTTCCTCTAACCAATTTAAAGTATGAGCAAAAACAGTTTCTTTGGAAAGATCATTATGAGGTTCGTGCTTGGTATTGCTAAAAACTTTTAAGGTCACTTTATCTTTATTAGATTGTGCGAAATATTCAGAACCAGACTTGCAAATTATAGCATCTTCTTCTCCGTGAAACATTAATATATTAACACAAAGCTTAGAAGCATTTTCTAAAGCCCATTTTCCAGCGGAATAAAATTCGGAAAATAATCGAACAGATATTCGATTGTGATTTAATAGATCTTCTTTGTAATTAATAAATACTTTTGGGTCATAAGAAAAGTCGTTGGGATCTATCTTATTATTTTGTGTTAGGCCAGGATAAATCCCGTTCAATAATTTTGATAAACCTAGATCAATAATAGAAGGTTTTTTGATTAATTTCATCCAAGCTGCAGAAACAATCGCTCCTTTTATAAATTTTGGTTGTTTTCGTAATAAAAAATTCAACAATACACTGCCACCAAAGCTATGTCCATATAAGAATAAGTTATCATGAGGTATTGTTTTTAATACACGCTCTAGATCATCTAAACTGTAATCTAAACTTGGTGAATGCCCTAGTTTTCCCTCAGATTTTCCATGTCCTCTTTGATCATAGCTATAAACTTGAAATCCGTTGTCTATATAAAATTTAGCTAAATGTGAATAACGTCCTTGGTGTTCTCCTAAGCCATGAATGATAAAAAGAGTTCCTTTTGATATTTTAGTATTATTCCACTTTTGAACGCTTAAAGTAATATGATCTTTTGTTTGAACTTTATATAAGTGCATAAATTTTTAATACTTAAGTCAAACCTACTCTTTTTAATGCAAATTAATTGTTTGGCCTTATTAACAAATCTAGATCTGCCTTAAAAGCAATACATTGAATCTAACTAAACACTTAGATCAAGAAAAAAAGTAGTTCAGTCCCTACTTAAAATCATATCTGCTGCTTTTTCAGCAATCATAAACACTGGAGCATTGGTATTTCCAGAAACAATTTTTGGCATAATTGATGCATCGACAACACGAAGGTTTGTAATTCCATGAACTTTTAAAGTTGGATCAACAACAGCCATTGCATCATTTCCCATTTTACAAGTGCCTACGGGGTGATAAACCGTTTCTACGGTTTTCTTGATGTGTTGAATTAGTAAATCATCAGAATTTCGGTTGTGTGGGAGACCGTTTGCTTTGGTGTGTGTTTTCATTGCCTGATCCTCCATTATTTTAAAAACCAATTTACCTCCTTTAACTAACTGATCTAGATCTTCTTTTTCTTGTAAAAAATTCGGTTGAATAATTGGTGTTGCTTTCGGATCATCAGAAGAGAGGCTAACAGTACCCCTGCTTTTTGGATGTAATAGCGTGGGTAGAATAGTGAAACCATCAGTTCGTGGAAACCTGTAAAGATCATAAACGTCGTAGCCATATTCATTACCCAACCACATTGGAGAAAAGTGAAGTTGAAAATTTACTTTTCCGCCCTTCTGATCTAGATCAAAAAAGGCCATTCCTTCAAGGGGTCCACTGCAAAATACTCCTTTTTTATTCACAAAATAATTCCAAGCAGCTTTAAGTTGTTTTATAGGGGGAATATAATGGTTAATTCCGTCCTGAGTTTTGCTTTGCTCACATATGGGGAAAAACAAATGATCTTGTAGGTTTTTTCCCACTCCTTTCAATTCATTTACGCAGTCGATCCCGTGCTTATTCAGTTCTGAAGCTTCACCAATTCCAGATAGCATTAACAATTGTGGGGATTGAAAGGTTCCAGCCGAAAGAATAATTTCTTTTTGCGCGTGCACTTGGATCGATTTTGTTCCTTTTTTATATTGAACTCCTACAGCTTTTTTACCTTCTAATATTAACTTCTCTACATGGGCATGTGAAATAATAGTAAGGTTAGATCGCTCTAAAACTGGTTTTAAAAAAGCAGTTGCCCCACTTGCACGTTTTCCATTTTTGATAGTGCTTTGTACTACACTAACGCCTTCTTGGTTAGCGCCGTTATAATCTGAGTTAGGCGGAATACCCATTGCTGCACACGCATCAATAAATCCCTGTACATAAGGAGTTTGAAACTTAGTTGGAAGAGTAACTCCTAACTCTCCACTAGAACTATGATAACCATCATCCATTCTATCAACTTGGGCATGATTTTCTGAACGCTTGAAATAAGGGAGTAAGTCTTTAAAGCTCCAGCCTGTATTTCCTAGTTCTGCCCATCCATCATAATCGGCAGCATTTCCTCTTACATAAGCCATTGCGTTTGTAGAACTGCTACCACCAAGAGTTTTTCCTCTTGGTAAATAAATTTTACGATTCAAAATATTGGCTTGTTCTTCAGACCAAAAACCCCAATCTTGCTTACTTTTATGAACCTTTAAATAGGCGCCAGGAATATGAATATTCATGTTATTATCTGGTCCTCCTGCTTCTAATAATAAAACTGAATTTTTTGGATTTTTTGACAAACGATTCGCTAAGACACAACCAGCTGACCCTGCTCCTATGATAATATAATCGTATAACTGACTCATATACTTTTCAGTTTAAAGATATCTTTTACTAAATCTAATGAAAATAATAGCAAGATTCTTATTGTCTGATAGATGTTATCTATAATTTATTTTATAATTACAGGTTGAACCCAAGCTTGCTTAGTTTCTCCCAACCTAGAAGGATTTTCATTTAAATCAGTAGAATTAATTTTTGCTCTTACAAAAAGATCATCTTCTTGAAAAGTATAATTAGATGAATTGCCCTTAACTCTTTTTAACACTTCTATATTATAACTTCCTTTACGATAACCCATAAAAATAATTTCATAATCAATCCCCTTTTTTGGCTCAACTTCAATAAAAAATTTTTCCTTGTTGCGGAATACCTGCTTTAACATTACACCAGACGAAGAATAAAAATCTCCTAACTCCATTGCGTTAATTAAACTTTCCGTATCTAATTTTTGTGAATTAACCATAACCCAACCTCTACCTGTATTACTATTATTTTTAGATTTCACATGGTAGTTATGACTATCGTCGGTTGCAATACCTAATAGTAGTGGTTTATTATCATTGTAATAAGAAATATTGATTAAATCCCACATAGTTTCAAGGTCCATATGCATATCATCCCCTTCATTATTTACACTAGGGTGGCCGTTATAAAGTTCAAAAAACCGCTCTCCATTAAGTTTTTTTAAATCCTCTACATTGATACCATAACCAAAATTAGGATGGTTGATATGAGCAAACATTGGAATATCAAACTTTTTTCTTTGGGCATGAACTTCATCTAAGGTTTGTTGCATCACCTCATAAACTGAGTTACCTTTAAAAGGTTCGATTTTCTCTTTTATATTGGTTACATTAATATGTACAGGTTTGTTTTCAAAAGATGAGGTCACCTCTTCAGATTGTATTACTAAAAATGAATTAGGATCTTCAAGTTTTGATTGATACTCTTTAAAAGTTTTTAATCGAACAAAAATTCCCGAAGAATCAATTTTTGTTTCAACCCAGTCTCCTAAACTTTTTTGATATTTTTCTAAAACTTTATTTTGATTGTCTTTTTCTTTTAATTTGTACCAGTAATCTCTGCTAGCCATTGTGTTATGATCAGATAAGGCAATGAACTGATAGTCATTATTCTTATACCATTTAATAATCATTTCTGGAAAATCATCACCATCGCTCCAAAAAGAATGGGTATGTAAATTTCCCTTTTGCCAATACTGCTTAGGAAATTCTTGCTTACAAGAAATAAGTGGAATAAATATCAATATTAGAATCAGTTTTTTCATAATCCTAAATATACTAATTATATAAACCTTATCTAGCTTATCAATTTATAGAACTCAATATATATGTATTACCAGCAATACTAAAAACCCAATAAATATCAATAGAAATTGAAGGTTTTAATTTTTTACTAATTTATAACTTTTCAGATTTAATGATTTTATCGATTTATTGGAGCAATGTAATTTGTTTTGTTTACTATTTATAGTATGTTTTTATATATTTATATTTAAATTGTTTTTATAATAATATAATAAAAAAAATTATGAAAAAGTTAATTCTATTAATGTCTGTTTTGTTTTTTATAGTCTCTTGTGAAAAAGACACAGTTGTTTACACTCTAACCACTTCTGCTAGTCCTGCTGATGGAGGAACTGTCACTCCTAGCACTAAAGAATTTAATGATGGAGATGTAGCTAACCTAGTTGCTACGCCTTCTGCAGAATATTTATTTAAAGATTGGACTGGAGCAACAGGAACCAATGAAACTACCTTAATAATCGATTCCGATAAAACTGTTGTTGCAAATTTTATTAAAAAACAATATGCTTTAACTACAGTTGTTGTAGGTGAAGGTACAGTCACTGAAAAAGTAATCAAGGCAGGTGCTGCAACAGATTATAACAGTGGAACAGTAGTAGAATTAACAGCAACACCAGCTTCAGGTTGGGCTTTTAAAGAATGGACTGGTGATATGACAGGTACAGATAGCCCTAAAAATATTACAGTTAGTTCAGCAAAAACTGTAACTGCTGTCTTTGTTAAGATGATGGAATTAGCCATAGTAACTGATTTAGGAACTTGCGTAGGGTGTACAATAACAAAAACACCAGACGCTTTAGCTTATATAGATGGAACAGTAGTGACTCTTACTGCTTCTATACCCGCTGATTGGGCATTTGAAAACTGGTCAGGTGGTGTTACTGGTACAAATAGTACAATTGATATTACAATGAGTTCAGATGCTACTGTAATAGGAAAATTTAAATCTACAGCAACAGTTGCATTGGATTTAAATGGAAATTTAAAAGCTAAAGAAGGAGCTGTAGCTGGAGATACTCAAGTTATAAATGGAGAAACTTATACGGTTTTAGATGATGATTTATTAAAAGAATGGGTTAGTACGCTTTCAGGTAAGACTGGCACAACAAATGGTGCAGATGATGAAGAAAAAGACCTTTCTAAAGGAGTTACTACGTTATGTACCAACATGAAAGATTTATTTAAAAATAACACGAATATTGAAGCAGATATTTCAGCATGGGATGTTAGTAAAGTAACTACTATGGAGGGTATGTTTGAAGGAGCAACTAATTTTAATCAAGATATTAGCAAATGGCAGACTAATAAAGTAACCAATATGGATAGGATGTTTAAAGGTGCTAGTATCTTTTATCAAGATATATCAAAGTGGTGCGTGGTTAATTTTAGAGATGCGTCAACTGGTTATCCAGTAATACCAACAGATTTTTCTAAAGATGCTGGAGATTTTGACTCTGAAGTATATGAAAGGGGTAAATTACTAAATCCAGTATGGGGATATTGGCTTGGAGTTCCTTTAAAAGGTGATTGGGAAATGGTTAGTTGGACTCCAACTAATGAAGATGGAACCGCAAGAAATGGAACTGATGATAAAGGAGCTGGGCAATTTGACAATGATGAAATGTTTAAAGGCAAAGGAGCAATAGTTTGTGAAACTAATCCTGATATAATAACTATTGATATAAATGAAAATTATACTGGTACTTATAAAATCACCCTCAACGTATGCTTCACAGACGGTAGCCAACCATTTACAGATATCGCAAATGGTTTCTGGGCATATGTTGTAACAGAAAATGGTTATGAGGGAGTTATAACCGGAGATAAGTATGAAGATGTATATAAGGATGGTGGTCAAAGTGAGTATTTACGTATTACATATACAAGTGATTATGAGTATTTTACAATTACTATGAAGGAAACTGATTCTAATAGTGAAGCTGGTAATGAAGAGTATTATGAAACAGAAGTATGGAAAAGAAGAAATTAAACTTTTTAACTATAACAATTAAAAAAATATTTTAAAATAAAAATAAAATAAAGATTGTGGGTACAGTTAATAGTTTTTTGTAATAAAAACCTTTATAATTTGAATTGAATCATTTTACAAAAATATTATATAACAATTGTTTTATTACATTATTTTAAAAATTTAAAACCTATAAACAAATTTGATTTTAATTACTTTAATATCTGCTTTATATCTATCTAGTTTATTGATTTTTTTATTAAAAAAAAGAAGTAACAAAAATAAATTCCATTTAGATTATCTTTTATTACATCTAGCCACTCTTTTATTATTGATTTTGGCAATTATAGTAATTGTTTATTATAAAATAACCAATTACTCTTTGTTGAACACGTTGAATGTAATTCATATTGTAATGTTGATTTTTTTAATTCTTCATGTGGAATCTGCCGTTATGGGTCGTAAAGTAAAAATTAATTTTTATTATTTTGTTCCAATAGGTATTTACTTAATTGTTAATATATTAAACTACAAAGGTATTTATATATTAGATTTTAATTCAAGAAGCTATATGGATTTTTTAGGTATAAAAGGAATAGATTTTAATTATTATAGTGATAAAAAAATAGTAAAAATACTTGTCACATTACCGTTGGTTTTATATTTAATGAGTTTTTTATTTGTTAATATAAAAAAATCTTCTTTCATCCTAAGTAAAAAGACATATTCAATTTGGATCTATAGTTTCTGTTTTATTTGTTTATTATCTTTTATCTCAACATTTTTATATTATTACGAAATAATAGATTCTAAATATGATAATACATTGATAATTCTTACCCAATATTTATGGATATCTAAATTCTTAAGTATAGCCATTAATCCCTTTATTTTATCTTATCTACCTTTAATTAATAATAGCCTAAAACCTGTATTTGAAAATGACTTATTAGTATTTGGAAAAATAAAAAATTTATTTAATATTGAGAAAATTTACCTTGACCACAACTTAAATTTAAGAAAAGTAAGTTCTAATCTTGGATTAACCGAAAACGAAATTAGGGAGTTAATAAAAATCAATACACAAGAAAATTTTAATGATTTTGTAAATAGACACAGAATAGAATATTCTATTGTTCTGATACAATCAGCCTTTTTGAAAAATAATTCAATTGTTTCACTAGGTAAGAAATCAGGATTTGGGTCTATTCATACTTTTCTTAGAGCTTTCAAAAAACTAATGAATACTACACCTAGTAAATTTTATAAATCCATCAAAAAACATAAATAGCAATTATTAATAGGCACTTCCCAAATTATATAAGATCGGTTTTGTTTTAATAAGTGGTGTTTGTAAAACGAAGGCATAATGCCTTGTTTAATCAATTAATAGGTAATACTAATCTTTCTTAAAAAATAAATAATAAAAATTAATTAAAATAATGGCAACATTAGTTATAACTATTGGATATTGAGAAATTAATGAACCATATATTACAAAAAAGAAACAACCAAAACTGTTAATTACTCTAAGTTTAGTTACGTTTTTCATCATAAAGGACACTAGTAAAACTGTCATTGCTAAATAACCAACCCATTCAGTTAATTCTATCCCTAATAATAATTGATTCATTTAAATTATTTTTTTCAAATTTAATCAAATTTTTATCTTTTAAATTGCTGAAAATTGAATGATAGTTTTAAGACAATTTAACGTAAGTTTATCGAGTCTTAAGAACTAGTTTTCTCAGTCCAACAAAAACCACAATAAGAGTTGAATAGATAATAAAAAACGGAATTACATAGGTTTGTAATTTAAAGACTAACATAAGCGCCATAATTAGCAACTGAAACCCAAGACCGTACAAAGAAACTAAGGTCATAAACCACTTTGGAAATGGTGGACTATCTTTTGCATTTTTATCCATGTGATACATGATTTTATCAAAAGATATATATAAAATATCATAAACCTTATAAAAAACATCTACCATCTGTTGACTCTCTCCTTTGAGAGCTTTTGGTGCGTTATCCTCAAAAATTCTACTTGTAGAATCGCCTTCCACAGAATTTCGTAAAATAACATAATAGTAATTATATACAGTTCCTTGAAGTTGGATTCCAAAAAAAGCTATTAACATATAGATAATTGAGCTATCAGAAATGTGCCAAAAGGCTAATAAAAAACAAAAATTTAGTAAGAAGTCTGCTATTGAATCATAATAACGTCCAGTATAAGAAGGCGTATTTTTTAGACGTGATAGTTCGCCGTCAGCGGCATCCAAAATAGATTTTAATATGATAAAAAAGGCACCTGTTATATAGTATTTATTGAGCATGAATCCAATTGCAATAAGCCCCACTATAATAAACATAGTCGTGATATGAATAGGGGTAATATGCGTATATTGAAGTCGGCTAGCAATCCAATGGCCTGCTGGACGTCCATAGTCTGATAAATCTAAAAATTGATATTTTTTTGGGAGTTTTGCCAATCCTATGTTAAAAGGTTTATAATGATCATAAAAGTACAATCATTTTTTGGACTTTGATTTTGTTCGAAATTTTAAATAATTCATATATTTTACAAATTAAAACAACTACAATATCTTTAGATTTAAAATTAATACATTAACTAAGAAACATTTTTTATAATCTAACCTATTAATTATGACTTGGCCTCATTGTCCAATAAATTCTTATAAATCAATGGTTATAGAGTTTTTAATTTTTACTCCCTGAATAGTTTCCTTTACTAAAATTAACTTTAACTAAGTTAAAACAAAAATCAAAAAAAATTTTATCATTAATTTTAATATGGACTCCCTTTATTATAGAATAACATTATTACTAAACCTTACTTCGTTTTAAAGGAATAAGAAATGAGAAGCTACTGATGACTAATTAGGTCCTTAAAAGATAAGTGAACCTAAATAATACCCTATTACAAACAGTATCAAAAGAACTAATAAAGTTTTTGGGCTTTTAAAATTTAATAAATCCATACATTGAATATACAAAACAATCACAATAAAAAAGTTTAATAGTGATTTTAAAGAGTTTATTTAGAGAAAAACAATTAACAGTCATCCAATAACACACTACTTAATTAATTTTAATATAGTAACATAATTATTACATGTAATTTTATTGAATATCAAACTAAACTATTTATTAAAATATTAAATTTATATTTGTGTTTTAAATTTTTTAAAGATAAAAATCAAATAAATGAATAAATTCAAATTATTTTTAATATTAATTTTTTTTCCAGCTCTACTTTTTTCACAAAAAACTAGATCAATAGATGGTGTTGTTAAAGATAAAAA
>Ga0115000_10003303_pt1 | contig 13528 bp, 15 predicted proteins | sample ArcticOcean_MG_C_6_FD_89690 | JGI IMG/M metagenome (GOLD analysis project Ga0115000, IMG submission 89690) | Marine microbial communities from western Arctic Ocean - ArcticOcean_MG_CB8_128 | ecosystem: Environmental > Aquatic > Marine > Oceanic | place: Arctic Ocean: Canada Basin | collected...
AAACATATAACAAATATTAAGCAGCTGAATGAGATATTGATAAAGCATATTGAAAATAACATTAATGGGTCTGATCAAACTGATAGTCACATTATATTCAATGATTTTTTTGTAAGAAATAATACTATTAGAGTAGAAGATAAAGAGATATTCATCAATGACCCTGGAAACATTCTCAAGATATTTTTATTAAGAAATGAAGATAATGATATATTTGATATCTCTGCTAGCACTATAAGACTTATTAGAGAAAATCTTTATTTAATTAATAAAGACTTTAGAAGTAATATTATCTACCGAGAATTATTTATAAGTATTTTTTATCAAAGAACAGGTATTACTAAAATACTTAGAAAAATGAATGATTATGGAGTGCTTTCTGCTTACTTAAAGCCCTTTTCAAAAATTGTTGGTATGATGCAGTTTGATCTATTTCACATATACACGGTTGATGAACATACACTATCTGTTCTTTCTAATACAAGATATATGAGTACAGAAGATTGTAAAGTAAAGTATCCTTTTGTATTCGAGGTATTTAAAAACTTGCTTTCTCCAGAGATTTTATATTTGAGCGCTATATTTCATGATATTGGCAAAGGAAGGAAGAAAAATCATTCGGAAGTGGGCTCAAGAGAATCTAGAAAGTTTTGTAAAGATCACGGCTTAAGCAAACACCAATCTGAAATGGTTTCTTGGTTAGTTGAGAATCACTTGCTTATGTCTATTACAACACAAAAAAAAGATATCAGTGATGAGGTTGTGATAAAAGAATTTTCAGATAAGGTTAAAACAAAAGAAAGATTAGAGTACTTGTACCTTCTAACTATTGCTGACATAAGAGGCACGAACCCAGGGCTTTATACCGACTGGAAGAATACATTACTGAAAAGCCTATATTTATCCAGCAAGTTATATTTTAGAAAAAATATCTTTGATATAAAGAAACCTGATCGCTATGTAAGAAATCTAAAAAAATCAGTTGCAGTTTTACTTAATAAAAAAGTGAGTAAAAAAGATTTTGAAGATATTTGCTCGTATTTTAATACTGATTATTTTAGAAGGCATAGTGATACAGAAATTGCACATCATATAGAGTTTATTCTCCTAAATATTAAAGGCAACGGAGTTTCAATTAAAAATTATGAAACTAAAGGTTACACACAATTAACTATATATCAAAACATAAGAAAAAATATTTTTACGTATGTCGCAAATATTATTGATAATTTAAATATCAACATTGTAGATGCTAGAATTATTACGCTAAAAGGAAATCGAGCACTGGACACTTACTTACTTTTAGATCAAAAAGGGGAGTTTATTAAAGATAAGTACACTGTAGAGTTTTTAAAAAATAAAATTTCAGATCTTTTGTCCAACCCAGAATTTAAAACAAGCATAGTGACAAAAAAACAAACAGAATCTATTTCTACTTTTAAGAATTTTATAAACATAGACATATCTCAAAAATCTAATGATCTGCTGATAGAAATAAATACGCTTGATCACCCAGGTCTTTTATCAAAAATATGTGAGTCTTTTGATAACTGTATTTTAATGATAAAAGACGCAAAAATTGCTACACTTGGTGAAGAAGCTAATGATATATTTACTGTATTTTCTGCTAATAAAAAAGTTCTTACTATTAGTGATATTGAAGTAATAAAACACAGTATTAAATTAAAAATTTTAGAATTATATAATTAATCAAAGGAGTTATGATGACAAAAGAAATAATTGAAGCTGGTTATAATGATTTATCTAACTCCGTAGATATTTCAAAAAACCATGACTTGGTTAAGATTGCAGAAAATACCATAGAAGATCTAGATAAAGGAAGAATTAGAGTTGCAGAGAAAATAAATGGAGAATGGGTTGTTAATGATTGGATAAAAAAGGCTATTTTATTATATTTTAGCTTTTCTAAGAATTCTGTTGTTAAAGGAGCAGAGTCAGATTTTTACGATAAAGTCCCTCTTAAATATCGTAACTTGTCTGAAAAAGAGGCTCTAGAAAACAAGGTGCGAATAGTTCCAAGCGCTACTGCAAGATATGGATCTTATCAGGCCCCAGGTGTAATCTTAATGCCCTCATATGTGAATATTGGAGCTTATGTAGATGAATACACCATGGTAGATACATGGGTTACTGTAGGTTCGTGTGCTCAAATTGGTAAAAATGTTCACTTATCAGGCGGGGTTGGTATAGGCGGTGTACTAGAGCCATTACAGGCTGCACCAACAATAATAGAAGATAATTGCTTTATTGGAGCGAGATCTGAAATTGTCGAAGGAGTAATTGTTGAAAAGGGCTCTGTAATATCTATGGGAGTATATATTGGAAAAAGCACAAGAATATATGATCGAAGTACTGGAGAAGTCTCTTATGGAGTAATACCAGCAGGATCAGTGGTAGTATCTGGAAACCTTCCCTCTAAAGATGGAAAATATAGCATGTATGCAGCTATCATAGTTAAGAAAGTTGATGAAAAAACCCTTTCAAAAGTTGGTATAAATAACATATTAAGGGATTTAGATTAATGAAAAGAGTTTTTAATGCATCAATAATTGCTAAAAAATTAATTGGGAAAAAATCTATCACTCCTGATGATGGCGGCTGCCAAGAATATATAAAAAATGAATTATTAAATCATGGATTTTCATATGAAAATATAGATCTTGAAGACGTCAAAAATATTTGGTTAAGAAAAGGATCTAGCAAACCTTTGTTAGTTTTTGCTGGTCATACAGATGTTGTGCCCCCAGGAAATATTGATGAATGGGATACAGACCCTTTTATTCCAGAGGTGCATGATGACACTTTGTATGGGAGAGGAGCATCTGATATGAAATCTAGTATTGCTGCTATGGTCGCTGCCACACAAAGATTTGTGAAAGACAACCCTGATCATAAAGGATCAATAGGTTTTTTGTTAACAAGTGATGAGGAAGGCCCTGCTAAATACGGAACTCAAAAAGTAATTGAAAAATTTAAAAAAGATAGAACAGATATAGATTATTGTATTGTGGGTGAGCCAACAAGCAGTAAAAAATTTGGCGATACAATTAAAAATGGACGAAGAGGATCTATTACGGGACACTTAAAAATTATCGGTATTCAAGGACATATTGCATACCCAGAATTAGCAAAAAATCCTATTCATTACGCTGGAACCTTAATTAACGAGTTAAATAATTTTAAATGGGATAATGGTAATCAATATTTTCCCGAGACATCTCTCCAGATTTCGTCAGTTAAATCTGATGAAGTAGCTTCAAATATGATACCTAGATCTATAGATATCATTTTTAATCTTAGGTTTTCAAATGAATTAACGCAAAAAAATATCAAAGAAACGTTCGAAGAGAAATTATCTAATTTAGGCTGCCAATCTGAGGTAAAATGGAATTGTTCAGCTGAGCCTTTTATAACTAACGAGGGGAAGCTTACAAAAATTCTTCAAAAAGTGATAAAAGATATTGTAAATGTTGACTCTAGCTTGTCTACAAGTGGTGGCACATCTGATGCTAGATTTATTTCTCAGCATGCAAATGAAACTGTCGAATTTGGGCCTTTGAACGAAACCGCTCACAAAGTTAATGAAAATATTAATCTACAAAATTTAGAAGATTTAGAAAAAATATATTATGCTGTTTTGTGCGAACTTTTAATATAAATTCTTTTCACATAAAGAACTAAACTCTTTCCAATGTTTTTTATCAGATTCATCTAGTAGAGAAAAAATTTCTTTTATTAGCTCATTGTACTTTTCACTCGTCACGCTGCTTGAAAGTAACTGGTATCGTAAATATACTAAATATGTATTTAAAACGTCAGTTTCGCAATACTCTCTTATCTTCTTAATATTATTCTCAAGATAATAATCGGCTACTTTACTACCATCTATACCATACTTTCCTGGAGCACCAATAAGTTGCGCTATATCAGTTAAAGAAGCTGGTTTTTTAAATCCTGACAAAACATCCATTAGATCTAAATGTCTATCGTGATACCTATTTAAATAATTATTCCATTTAAAATCTCTGTCGTTTTCACCTTTATCCCAATACTTAATTGAAGAAATGCCGTGAAGTAGTGCTCTGTAATGCATAACTGGAGAATCAAACCCCTTACCATTCCAACTCACAAGTTGAGGCTGATACTTGTCTATTATTCCAAAGAAGAGCTTTAGGAGATCACTTTCTTTAGAGTCTTCTTCACCTAGTGAAAGTAATGATAGTTTTTCATTATTTTTGTACAAAACAGATATCGCAATAATTTTATGGAGGTGTAATGGTTGAAAAATATTTCCATTTTTTTGAAACTGCGTATGCTCCATTGCTTTTATTATATTTTTTTTACTTAGACCTTTTAAGTCTAAAAGCTTTGCTCCACCTTCTGTATCCGGAACTGTCTCAATATCAAAAACTAAAATATTCATTTATTAAAAATCCCTGTAGAAATATATCTATCTCCGCGATCACAAATAATCGAAACTATCAGTGCGTTCTTATTTATTTTTGCAACTTCTAATGCTGCAAATGTAGTGCCTCCTGAAGATGGTCCTGAAAATATACCTTCTTGTTCGGCTAAATCTCTAGTTGTACTTTCAGCTTGCTCTTGAGTTACGTAAAAAATTTCATCAATATTTGTGTCGTCATATATCTTAGGTATATATTCTTTGGGCCATTTCCTTATACCGGGGATTGAAGATCCCTCTTCCGGCTGCACTCCAATTATTTTAATTTCCGGGTTCATTGATTTTAGATATTTTGATGTGCCTACAATTGTGCCAGTGGTTCCCATAGATGCTATAAAATGAGTAATTTTTCCTTCAGTGTCTTTCCATATCTCTGGGCCAGTTGTCTTATAATGGGCATCTACATTATCTAAATTTGCAAACTGATTTAATACTAAGCCTTTTTTATCAATTTGCATTTTTAACGCTAGATCACGCGCTCCTTCCATTCCATCTGATTCTGAAACTAGAATGATATTTGCCCCGTAAGCTTGCATTGCCGCCCTTCTTTCAAGGCTCATATTATCTGGCATAATTAAAATTAACTTGTATCCTTTTATAGCGCACACCATTGCTAAGGCTATGCCTGTATTGCCACTTGTTGCCTCAATAATTGTGTCACCAAATTTTATTAGTCCTTTATTTTCAGCCCCATTAACCATATACATAGCAGCCCTGTCTTTAACAGAACCAGCTGGGTTATCACCCTCAAGTTTAACTAATATCTGATTATCACTTTTATTTAATCTTTGTAGTTTTACTAAAGGTGTATTACCTATAAGTGAATCTATAGTTTTTATTTCCATAATTATTTTATTTTTCTAAGATTAATGCATTTGCTACAGCAAAGTTTTTTTCATCTGATATAGATATATAAAATTCTTTATCCATATATGACTGGAGTTCTTTTTTACCACTTAATTTCACTGTGGGCTTACCTGATTTATTATGACGTATGGATATATTCTTTAATAAAAAACCATTCATAATGCCAACACCTAGGGCTTTACCTATAGCTTCCTTTGCAGCAAATCTTTTAGCCAAAAACGAAGGTTTGTTTTTTGCATTGGTATAACCTTCAAACTCCTCATGATTTAATATTTTTTTAGCAAATTTATCTCCGTATTTTGAGTAAATTATTTTCACTCTATTTAGATCAACCATATCAATACCTATTCCAAAAACTTTCATTTACACACTCTCAATTAAATTTTTCATTTTTTTAATAGCATCTGATAAACCCAAAAATATTGATTCGGCAATTATTGAATGGCCGATATTTAATTCGCTTATGTGATTAATTTTAGCAATATCTGTTACATTAGTATAATCCAGTCCGTGGCCAGCATTTACTATTAAAGACAAGTTATTTGCATGGTCTGAAGCCAGACTTAATTCTTTCAAATAAATATTTTTGTCAGCACTACTAGATTCTGCATATTGCCCAGTGTGTAGCTCAATTGCTCCAACATTTAAATCTTTAGCTAGATCTATTACTTTTAAATCTGGCTCTATGAATAGTGAAATAATAGCATTTGAATCTTTAAGACTTGCCACTATGTCTCTTAAATGGCTAAAATTCTGTTTGACACTTAAACCGCCCTCTGTAGTCAATTCTTGTCTTTTCTCTGGGACAATACATATAAAGTCTGGTTTAATTTGATTTGCAATTTTGCACATTTCGTCTGTTGGAGCCATCTCTAAATTTAATTTAGTTTTTATGTGCTTTCTTGCAATCTTTATATCTTCAAATTGAATATGTCTTCTATCTTCCCTCAGATGCATTGTGATGCTATCAGCACCACTTTCTTCAGAAATCTTTATGGCTGTTAGCATATCAGGATACGGCGTATACCTTTGCTGCCTGATTGTAGCCACATGATCTAAATTGACTCCAAGTTTTAACATATTACTGACCTTTTATTTTAGAGAAATATATTTAAGGATTTCTCTAGTTTTAATTTTTTTTGGCTGTATATAGTAATCTATTAATCTTTTCATTAATACCCTTGATTCTTTTATACTTTTCTCGCTATATGGATTAATACCAGATAATGCCATTAAAGTTTCCCCTTTGTATATATCTTTATGATTTTTTTGTAGCTGAGGACCAATATCAGGGATATAAGAGTATGATTGACTTGGATCAAGGGCAGCATCATCAGTATCTCTATCAAAAATAATATAATGCCCCGTTAAAATTAGTATTCCTATCTCAAAATTATTCAAATTAATTAAAAAATTCTTTGAACTTAATAAACTTCTTAAGGAGTAATCATAATGCTCATATAATTTCTCAATATGAAAATCACTTTTTGTTAAATAATAAAGTAACTCATTGTAGTACATACCAATTATATGATGTGTTGGTGTGTAATCTATATGATGAATTATCTCATATTCTCTTAAGAATTTTATACCTCCTTTACCAGACCAATTTATTCTATAAGGGATGAATAATTCTAAAGCATTTTTTTTAACATTTGATCTAATACCTTTATGAATTAAAGTTATTTTTCCATAACCCTTTGCAATTGCTTCATACAAATTACTAGACTCCCTATAAGAGATGACTTTAATAATATAGATTTCTGTTGTTTCCATTTTATTTATAAGAATTAAGGAATGCCTCAGAATCTTTCCATCTTGGGTCGTATTTAACAAATATTTTAAGATAAACTTTTTTATTAAATAACTTTTCAGAATTAATTCTTGCATACTTACTAATTTGAACAAGCATAGTAGCATTCTTACCTACAACAATACTTAAATGACTTTTCTTCTTAAGATAGATTGTCGCAGCTATAGAAATCAAATTTTCAGAATTCTCGAACTGATTAATTTCAACATGTAAAGAATATGGAATTTCTACAGATAAAAACTTTATGCATGCCTCTCTAATGTATTCAGCTGCAAAAAATTCATCAGGTTTATTACTTAATGAGCCTTGGTAGCTACTTTTTGAATCAGAAGGTAAATAACTTTTTATTAGCTTCTTTAGCTCAATTACATTGTTGGAGTTTTTTGAACTTATAGGTATTATTTCATCATAAATATCTATTATTTCTTTTGGTATTCTAGATAAAATTGAAGGTAGCTTACTCTTCTTCTTATCAAGATCAGTTTTATTTAAAACTAATATTTTTGGAGAATCTACGTCTTTAATATTTTCTATTACTTTATTATCGTCATTATTCATTCCGAAATAATTCACAAGATGCAAAATAACATCTGCTTCATAAATAGCTGACAAAGCGTTTTTATTTAAAATTCTATTGAAGTCTTTTCTAATATTAAAATTTATACCAGGTGTATCTACAAAAAAATATTCAGTTTCATCCTCTAATAAAACAGCATCTATTTTATGCCTCGTTGTTTGTGGCTTACTAGTAGCGCCAGCAAGGTGCTTACTAATTAATAGATTAAATAAAGTAGATTTTCCTACATTAGGTTTTCCAATAATAGATATATTTCCGCTATGCATTTTCTTTTTTATATATGATTTTCATTTTTTCTAATGTTTTTTTTGCAGCTTCTTGCTGCGATTTTCTTTTATTGCTGCCGATGCCTTCTTCACAAACCTTATGATTTTTGACTCTACACAAAGTTCTAAAATGTATTTTGTTATTTTTATTAACCTCAGCAGTTTCATACATAGGTAATTCTATATTGTGCGACTGAAGTAATTCCTGAAGCTTTGTTTTTGAATCCTTTAGATCATCATTACTTGGCAAGATATTTATAAAACTCTCAAAAACTTTTGATATAAATTTTCTTGTTTCTTCTGGACCCTCTACTATGTAAACAACTGCTATAAGAGCCTCTAATGCGTCTGATATTATTGAGTCCCTTCTGTGACCACCACTTTTTCTTTCGCCATCTCCTAGTATTATTTTACTACCTATATCATAGTGAGTTGCTATCAAACTAAGAGTATCTTTACGCACAAGATACGACCTCTTTCTGCTAAGCGAGCCTTCGTCATCTTCTGGAAATTTTTCGTATAAAAATTCTGCTATAAAAAAACCAAGTATTGCGTCACCAAAAAACTCTAATCTTTCATTATTTTTGTTACTTGCACTTCTGTGAGTTAAAGAATCTAAATATAATTGTGATGTTTTAATTTTTTCAGACAATAAATTTTCAATATTAGCTTTTCTCATAGGAATACTATTTTATTGAACTTCCTATTCTTTTGTATTTTAAGCTAAATTTATCGCTATCAAAACTCATCCAAATTAAGAACGCTTTTCCTACCAGGTTTTCTGATGGAACGAATCCCCAGTATCTACTATCACTACTGTGATCTCTATTATCACCCATAACAAAATATTTTCCTTCTGGGACATTAAAAAAAGCATCGTTTGCTGGGCTCATATTATCGTTTAATATATTATATGAATTACTATCAATGCTTTCTGAATACATTTCTAATTCAGGCCTGGTAAATACATCTAAATATTTATGCTCAAGTTTTTTATTTTTCTCATAAGCAATATTGTTTATATATAAAATTTTATCTTCATATTTGATTTGATCTCCTGGAACACCAATTACACGTTTAATAAAATTAATTTTTTCGTTTCCGGGATATCTAAAAACAACTACGTCACCCCTTTCGGGCTCAGAAATTTCAATTATTTTTGACTTAATTATTGGGAGGCGTATTCCGTACTTATACTTATTTACCAATATGTAATCACCTACGAGTAGTGTTGGCAACATTGATCCTGATGGTATTCTAAAAGGCTCAGCTACAAACGACCTTAAAAAAAGCACAATTATTAAAATTGGAAAAAAAGATTTTGCTTGCAGTACTACCCAACAAAAAAAATTACTATTTCTACCTATATTTTTTTTATTAATTAATATTAATATCAAGCTAATAAGAATTAATAAAACTAATATAAATTCTAAATCTATGCTATTCATCTATATTTTCTTCTATTCGTTTATTTTTATGCTTAGTCTTTTTTAAGAGTTGTTAGGACATCTTCTAACTCTGCAACTAGTTGGTGAACTAATTGTGATGATTGGTTACTATCTTTGTTTGCTTCTTCACCAGATAATTTCTTTCTAGCGCCCTCTATCGTATACCCTTGCTCGTATAACAAACTTCTTATTTGCCTAATTAACAAAACATCATGCCTTTGATAATACCTTCTATTACCTCTTCTTTTTACCGGTGATAACGTTGGAAATTCTTGTTCCCAGTATCTAAGGACATGTGATTTTACATCACACAATTCACTTACTTCGCCAATTGTGAAATACCTTTTGGTCGGTATTGATTCATTATGTTTACCATTAGTCACTAGTTGCATTATTCTCTACTCTGGCTTTTAATTTTTGCCCTGCTCTAAATGTAACTACCCTTCTAGGGCTAATTTCTACATCCTCACCTGTCTTCGGATTTCTTCCCGGTCTTCCCTTCTTATCTCTCAGTATAAAATTACCAAAACCTGATATTTTTACATCTGCTCCTGATACTAATATCTCAGAAATCTCACTAAAAAATATTTCTACAAATTCTTTTGCTTCTCTCTTATTTAATCCCAGTTCCTCGTATAATTGACCTGCTATCTCTGCTTTCGTAAGTGACATAATATTCCTAGTGTTCTTTTTACTGCCTAAGTTCTATTTTGAAATGATTTTTAAGGTGCGACAAAATCTTTTCTATAAAATTATCAGCTTCTTCGTGGGTAAGAGTTTTTTCCTCATCTTGAAAAATAAAACCTATTCCTAGGCTCTTTTTCTTATCCGGAATATTTTTACCAATATATAAATCAAAGAGTAATGTTTTTTTTAGAGAATGTACATTAGTTTCTTCTATTATTTTTAAGATGTTCTTATACTCTATTGACTCGTCAATTATGAATGATAAGTCTCTCCTTATATAGGGTAATTTTGAGTAATTTACATATTGTTCTTGAAGATTTTCAGTGATTTTTCTTATTAAATCACTTACGGAGAGCGTCATATAAATATACTTCTTCCCGTTGCTTTTCACGTCTTTAATTACATAGGTTAGATCGCTTTTATTTAGCCCAAATAATTTTGAAATATCTTCTACTATAGTTGTCATGTCGTATTTATCAAATTTAGGGCTTTTTGATGACCATTGCTCCTCATGCTTATCACCATTAACCACGCAGGATAAAACTTGCTCATCTTTATTACTAAATACTGTGCTTATTTCAAAAAAACGATAAGAATTTTCAGAGTTCATATTATTATTATATTCAATATTTTTTATTAGTGACGACACAAGGTTACTTCTTATTTTATTTTGCTCTAGACTCATATAATTTGTAATTTTATTATGATTCTTAAATTCCTCATTCTTCCAATCTAGATCCTCTAATACATCATTATTAACAAAAGAATAATTTATGCACTCTGAATAGCTATTATTATAAAAATATTGTCTAATTTTATTCACAACCTCAAACGGGATATATTTCTTGCTTGGCTCAATATTAATTTTTTCCGCCGTAACAGGGATATTGTCATACCCATATAATCTTGCCACTTCTTCAACATAATCCGAATGAATGCTTAAGTCATATCTATAGCTTGGATTTTTTACGGTATTGCTTTTCTTATCAAACTTACACCCTGCAGATAAAAGTATATCTGTAATTTCGTTATCTGATATATCAATACCAATAGACTTCCTTATATTATCGTGATCAATTTTGACTTCTTTGCTGTTCGGAAGAAAATTCTCATGGTCAATAAAATTGATATTAGAAAATTTACAAATTTTATTTTCTCCAATTATTTGGCTTAGTTTTATTAAAGCTTCTTGTGGAAGGTTATAATCTACCCCTCTTTCAAATCTATGAGAAGATTCGGTTTGTAATTTTAATATTCTAGCTTTATTAGCCATAGCATTGGGGGTGAAAAATGCACTTTCTACAAGAATATTTTTTGTATTTTTTGAAACTGAAATTTCTTCGGCTCCAATTATACCTGCTAGTGACATGATTTGTGTAGAGTCAGAAACTACAATATTTTCAGAATTTAACTTATATGTATTTCCATCAAGCGCCGACATAATCTCCTTATCCTTTGCCTGTCTGACTGTGATCTCGCCATTAATTTTATCAGCGTCATATGCGTGCATAGGCTGTCCAATATCTATCATGATATAATTTAAAATATCTACTACGGGGTGTATTAGAGTAATACCAATATCCCTTAATCGCTTATTTATGTATTCTGGCGTATTACATGAACTGGGTACATTCTCTAAATACATATACCCATATCTTGGGCATACTTTATTTTCTACAATATTGAATTTTAAATCTGTATTTTCACAGGTTGGATTGTGCTTATTACTCTCTATTGTAGATTTATATTTATATTGAGAATTTATACTATTAAGCTCTCTCGAAATACCTATTGCAGACAAGCAATCTGACCTATTTGGTGTTAAATCTATATCTATTAAATAATCATCTTCAATTTTAGAAAAGTCGTCGACTTCTAGGCCTGCCATTGTTAAATCATGACACAACTCATCTGTTGTATTTGTAATCTCTATATAATTTTCTAACCAACTTCTGGTAACTTTCATTATTATATTCTCTGAAATTGCTTCAAAAATCTTAAGTCGTTTTCATAAAATAACCTTAGATCAGTTATGCCTAATTTAAGCATTGCTAATCTTTCCACCCCTAGCCCAAAAGCGTAACCGCTATAAATTTTAGAATCTATATTTGCCATCTCCAAAACATTTGGGTGAACCATTCCACAACCAAGAATCTCTAGCCAGTTTTTATTGCCTTTACTATCCAAGTACTCTATATCAACTTCAGCTGATGGCTCTGTGAAAGGAAAGTAGGAGGGGCGAAACCTAATTCGAAGATCATCTTCTTCAAAAAAGTTTTTTAAAAAAATATTTATCACAGATTTTAAATTCGAGAATGAAACATTTTTATCAACATAAAGCCCTTCGATTTGATGAAACATTGGGGTGTGAGTGATATCAGAATCTTTTCTATATACTTTTCCTGGTGCTATTATTCTTATTGGTGGATTTTGTTCGCTCATTGCTCTTACCTGAACAGATGAAGTATGTGTTCTCAATAAAAAGTTATTTTCCAGATAAAATGTATCATGCATAGCTCTTGCTGGATGAGATTCAGGTATATTTAAAGCGGTAAAATTATGAAACTCATCTTCAATCTCTGGTCCTTCCACACATTCAAATTTCAATGATTCAAATATCTCTATAGCGTTATTCATAGTCTTAGTGATGGGGTGAATACTACCTATAGAAGATGCTTTTCCTGGCATTGATAGATCGAACGCATCTTTAGGATTTAAGCTAGACTTACTCAGCGATATTTTTTTCTCACTTAATAATTGATTGATTTGTTGTTTTACACTGTTTAAGTTCTTACCGGCACTAGCTTTTTCTTCGCCGTTTAAGTCTGACAATGACCTCATTAAACCTATTAACATACTTTTCTTGCCTAGAAAATGAATTCGCGCCTTTTCTAAGTCAGAAAGATTACTAATGCCTTGAATTAATTTTAAAGCTTCGTCCAGTACTTCTGCTAGATCTTGTTTTAAAGTATCACCAGGCATTACGCTGCAAGTTGTGACTTCGCTTCTTTTACTATTGCAGCAAAAGTCTCAATATCATTCATTGCTAGATCAGCAAGTATTTTTCTATCAATTTCAATATCCGCTTTATTCAAACCATTAATTAAAGTACTGTAGCTCAAATCATACATTCTTGCTGCTGCATTTATTCTCACAATCCAGAGCGCTCTAAATGTTCTCTTTTTTACTTTCCTATCTCTATAAGCATATTGACCAGCTTTTGTTACAGCTTGCGTCGCAACTCTATAGATATTTTTTCTAGCTCCGTAATAACCTTTAGCTTTAGCTAATACTTTTTTATGTCTTGCGTGTGCTGTTACGCCTCGTTTTACTCTTGACATCTTTACTTACTCCGAATTAAATATATGGCAGCAATTTTCTAATTGC
>Ga0115000_10003305_pt1 | contig 13526 bp, 8 predicted proteins | sample ArcticOcean_MG_C_6_FD_89690 | JGI IMG/M metagenome (GOLD analysis project Ga0115000, IMG submission 89690) | Marine microbial communities from western Arctic Ocean - ArcticOcean_MG_CB8_128 | ecosystem: Environmental > Aquatic > Marine > Oceanic | place: Arctic Ocean: Canada Basin | collected...
AATAAAAGCATTAACACTTTCTAATTCAAAACACGAAATTGCCCTCTGGTCTTTACATGTTCCTAAGCATGAAAAAAAGGAATTCTCAGAAACAGATTTTATTTTAATTACAAGACAAGGTATCTGCTGTATAGAAGTTAAAGGAGGCAGAGTTAGTTATCAAAATGGAGTTTTTATTTTTACTAATAGGTATGGAAATATTTCACAAAAGAAAGAAGGCCCTATTCAGCAAGTAGCTGGAAATAAAAAAGCAATCCAAACTGCTATTCGAGAAGATCTAAATCTTTACCCCTGCATGGCTCATTGTGCTGTAATGCCTGATTGTGAGTGGGATAGGGACAATGATGAGAAAACTTATAATGGAGAACCTAGCTTAATTCTTGATATTAATGGATATCATGACGATCCTTTGTGGTTTGAAAATTTTATAAAAAAAGTTTTTAGGCAATTCAGAGAACATCCCTCTTATAAAAGGTCTAATGATCTAAGTGATGAAGAGTTAATTAAGATTCAAAAATATCTTAGGAAAAGAGTTGTTGGCATTGTACCGCTTATAGATACTGCAAAAGATACTGATAAGATGATTTACAGCGCTACTGAAGAGCAAATGAGTATGATTCTAACTATTGAAAGAAATGATAGAGTCGTTTGCAGCGGTCCTGCAGGATCTGGAAAAACATTAATTGCAGCAGAGATGGCTCGAAGTGCTCTTGATGAAGGATTAACAACATGCTTTTTAGTAAGAAATAGACATTTTGCTCTGTATATAAGAAATCTCATAGGTGGATCTGGTTTAGATATTCTTTCAATAGAAGAAGGCTTTTCTTCTTTAAAAAAGTATGAGTGTGTAATAGTTGATGAGGGTCAAGATCTTATGACATACGATTGTTTAGAAAAATTTGAAAATCTATTGGACCGCCCAATTGACCAATCCAAAATCTACTGGTTTATGGATGAAAATAATCAAAGTAACTTGTACTCAGATTATGAAGATGGAGTTTTTAAGGAATATTTTAAGAATTATCCTTTTATGAGAGTTCAGCTTGCTAGAAATTGCAGAAATCCAGTTGAAATTATTAAGGAAACAAATGCTATAGCTGGAACTAAGCTTATTGGGATAGTCGAAGGTTATTCTGAGGAAACAAAACACGTAAAAATAAAGAATGATAATAAAGAAAATCATGCAAATGCACTAATAGAAGTAATAACTGAGCTCTATGAAAAAAATATTCATCCTAATGATATAGCAGTAATAACACTTGCAAGTAGAGATGAAAGTTGTGTTAATGATATTCCGCCTAGTTACAATAATTTATTGGCTGAATTTAATTCCTCATATGACGGGATGACTAAAGTAAAATTTTTTGATGTATTGGGTTTTAAAGGTCAGGAAGCAAGATTTGTAATTTTAATTGATATATATAAGGACATAGACAAAAGTAGGCAAAAAAATCTTTTTTATACAGGCTTAACAAGAGCAAAAACAGCTGCTATTGTAATTAGAAACGAAAAGGTAGCTATTTGATGTTACGTGATGAAATTCTTAATTATGTTGAATCCCAATTTATGGGACCACCAAGAGGAGATCCTCATCAATTAGATTATATAAAAGACTATATGCCCTATCAGCATCTAGTAACTGGTATGTTATTTCCTCAAGAATCAATTGTAGATAGTAATCACTCTATCTCTCAAGATGCAACTGTTGTCGATACTGAGGTTGATCCGCTGAGTTTATCTTTTACTTATTTAACAGCTGTTGTAGGTATGAGTATTAATATACCTACACATATTAAAAAAATTAATATTAAATGCTCTGCATCTTGTTATGAACTCATAGAAATTGAGGGAGAAGAACCTAGTAATAAAAAGATAGAAAAAGAGAAATATTGGGAACGCAACGATCTCGATGAAGAGAATCTAGTGGTTGAGCTTAAAGATCATGAAATTATGATTTTTGATGACAATGCTAAAATTGATGTGAGAGTTTTTAAAAGTAATGGTAATCAACTTGCAACCATCACTGTTATAAACAATGCACGAAAAGAAAAAAAGGGAAGAGTAAAACAAGTAGATATACTTTCAAGGGTAGCAATGAGTTGCTGGATTACTGGAGAGAGAATATTACCTTATCCTAAAGTTTTTAGATCAACTATGGATGGTGAAGAAGAGGAGCAGCAAGTTTTATACAAGGATGAGCATATTTATGGTGTAGGTCATGCTTGTTCTGTGAAATGGGAAAATGCTACTGAAGATGTTGGGGAGAATATTGTTTCATTAGATTTTATCCCAACTGAGATAACCAGAGGGTCAAAAAGTACCTTGTCTGAATACAAAGATTCAAAAGCAATTAGTATGGAGTTTCTTGCTAATCCAGTAAATAAACCAGATATTATTGAAGAGATGCGTGCTTTTGTGGAGCCTTATAAATCATGGATAGATCAAACTATCGAAAAACTCAAAGCATTATCTGATAATACTAATCAAACAGATTACTTTGAAATTAATGAATCTCATAAAAAAGCCATTGGGAGCTTAATTAACAAACTTAAAGAAGCTCTTAAAAGAATTAATATTGGTATTGATTTTATCGAACAAGATACAAGCGCATTAGATGCATTTCAACTTGCTAACAAAGCAATGCTGATGCAAATGGTTCATGGGGCCCATTATCTTCAAATACTCGATAGTGTAGAGGATAGTAATTTTAAATTTTTTCAACAAAATCATAATCATGTGGCTGAGTTTAATAATATTGATTACTTTGATCTGCAAAGCTTGTTTGGGGAAGAATACAGACCTTTTGAGTGGCGTCCTTTTCAACTTGCTTACTTTTTAACAACCTGTAAATCCTCCGTGATAAAAGATGATCCTTATCGAGAAACAGTTGACCTAATTTGGTTTTCTACTGGAGGCGGTAAAACTGAAGCTTATCTTTTTGTATCAGCTTTCTTAATTTTTTATAACAAGATAATGGATCCTAGTATAGATGGTGTTGAAATTATCATGCGTTATACGCTTAGACTTTTAACTCAAGATCAATTTGTAAGGTCTTCAAGATTTATTACCGCATGTGAAAAAATTCGTCGAGAAAATATTGAGCTTCTAGGGCCTCATGAGATAGGGATTGGTTTATGGATTGGAGGTGGAACCAGTCCAAATAAGTTTACAAATACTGAAGATAATCCGGGATCAAAGGAAGTTTTAAAAGAGCTGTATAAAGAATCAAAACCTGATTGCAATTCTCCATTTAGTATCGGTGCATGCCCATGGTGCAATACAAACCTTGTGCCCGAAAAACAATCACGAGAAACTTCTTATGGCTTTAAGGCAGATGATTCCAGTTTTGAAATTTTTTGTCCTTCTGAGCAATGTGAATTTCATGAAAAATTACCAATACAGGTCGTTGATGCAGCTATTTATAAAAATCCACCTACATTCATATTAGGTACAATTGATAAATTTGTTCGTTTAGCACATGAGGTTGACTCAGGCAAAATCTTAGTAAATAAAGACTCAGAACATGCGGTGAGTTTAATTATTCAAGATGAGCTTCACCTTATTTCAGGTCCATTAGGAACTGTAACTGGCTCAATAGAAGCTGCATTTGATACGATGCTCAGTCATTGGGGTGTTAAACCTAAATATATGGCTGCAACAGCAACAATAAGAGGAGCAGCGAATCAAATCCAAAAACTCTATGCAAGAGATGTTGCTACTTTTCCTCCATCAGGAATTACGCATACTGATAGATTTTTTTCCAGAATAGATGAAACTGATGAAGGTAGATTATATGTAGGTATTATGTCTCAAGGTCATACTGCTGTTACAACAACAGTTAGAATAGCTGCAGCTTTATCTCAATCAACAGAAGAAATAACTGCTCCAAGTGATGAACTTGATGGATATCACACTCTAGTTATTTACCATAATTCACGGAATGAAAAATCAAAAACAAAAACTTTAGCTGCCCAGGATATTCCTGAAAGAATAAAACAAATAGCTTCGTATAATAACAAGAGAGAGATTGGACAGTCACCCCCAAGAGAATTTAAAGAAAATGGTATACGTGAACTTTCTGCTGATGTGCAAGATGAGTTATTTGATACTAGAAAAAAGTTAGAGTTAAAACGAGGTGATGATGATGCTATTGATGTCCTCCCTGTGACTAATATTATTCAAGTTGGTATAGATATTCCAAGACTCGCTGTTATGCAAGTGACTGGGCAACCTAAAACGAGCTCTGAATTTATTCAAGCAACCTCAAGAGTTGGACGAGGTAAAAATAAAGGATTGGTTATGGTTAATTATATCGCTACTAATCCAAGAGATAGATCACATTATGAGCAATTTAAAGGATATATTTCTGCTCTAAATAGATTTGTAGAGCCGACAAGTGTAACGCCCGCTGCTGAGCCAGCATTAAAAAGAACATTGCCTACATGCCTCGTTATGCTAGCTAAACAAGTTTTAGATCTAGGTCAGTATTCTGCAGCAGGTCAATTTAATTATTCTAGTAATAATTTGGCAAAAGAATTATTTGATAAATTTGAAGAAAGGCTAATAAAGGCAGATCCCTCTGAAAAAGCAAATATAAAAAAGTATATCCATGATCATCTTCATGCTTGGGAAAATCTTATAGCTAGAGAGAATAGAGTTCACTATCATGCAAAGCATAAGGCGCCAAAAGATGTTAAATTTTTAACAAAAGATTTTGGAGATGTAAAAAATGAAGCATTATGGCAAATTCTTAATAGCATGCGACATGTAGATACAGAAGTGGGGATAACAATAGAATGACAAATTTCTCAGCATTAAAAATGCGTAAGTCTCAAATGATTGTAGGTTTTGGGGTTGGTGCAATAGTTGAAATTGATAATCAAAGCTTGATTGCAAAAGATATCTCAACGTGGAGTACACACGTAACAGATAAGAGATTCAGAATTGATAGCATTCCTCGATTAGAAAAACTACTAGGAATTCGATACATAATTAGCCCTCCAAATGCTCCTTCCAAGTCTTGGGAAAATTCATCTTCTAAACTTTCCATTCCGTATCACAGATTCCCAAAATGGCTTGAGTGTAGAAAATGCAACAGTTTGAGGAAATATACTACTGGGGTAATGTATGTTCAAAATTTTCGTGACGTCAGCTGTCATGGATGTCATGCAGATAGTTCGAACTTAACACCTGTAAGATTCATTTTTGCCCCTGAAGACGGATCTTTAGATGATATCAGTTGGTCCTACATACTGCATGCGGGAACTGGCAGTGGATGTACATCTGAAAAATTAGTAAAAAGAAGCATTCAAGGCAAAGGCGGAGGATTGTCTGCACTTGAAGTTAGTTGCGATGAATGTTCTATCAAAAAAAATATGTCTCAGATAAAGGGTGACTTATATATGCAAACCTCAAGAGGAGTTATGCCATGGCAACAAGGTGCCGCTCGATCAAATAATGCTAACCCTAATTCTAAGCATAATAGTTTTCAACAAAGAGGTGCTACCTCCTTATATCAACCTCAAATAGTTAGCGCATTAGATTTAATTGGTTCAAATTATGAGCAAGAACAGAATTTAAATAAGGTCGATGAATACCTAGATGGAAATCATTTAATAAGCCGGTATAAAGGAAAGTTAGAGGTTTTCGAAGAAAATGATATGTTGACTGATGAGCTCAAAAGCGAACAGTGCCTAAGATGTCAAAAGGACTTAATGGCTGATGCGCCCGAAGATGTTACTGAAATATCGATAGAAGATATTAAAAAATATCTTTTTGAAGAAAAAATAGAAGAAGAACTTCCTGATGTTAATTTAGCTGAAATCAATGATGAAAGTCTAAAAGTAGGCGAATTTAAGCTATTAAATGAAGATGGTCATAATATTTTTAAAAATTATGATGGTGAAAAATATGCACTGTCTGATCCAGCTATCAATCCTTACTTAGAATCGGTTACAAGAATTAAAAAATTAAGAGAAGTTAGGGTGCTGAAGGGCTATACGCGTCATTTTTATCCTAAATTTCACTCAGTTAACGCAAGTGAAAAACGACTTCCATTTCTTCCTGGATATGAGGTTTTTGGTGAAGGTTTATTTTTGCAATTTAATATGTCCGCAATCAAGACATGGGAAAAATTAAATAGGGATGAGATTAAGTCTAGGATAATTGACATGCAAATGCGTCAAGAAAAAGATGCTACCTCTCTACCCTTTCCAACACCTAGATTTGTTCTAGTGCATACTTTTTCTCATCTGTTAATTAAACAGCTATGTTTTGAATCTGGATATAGCGCTGCATCTATAAAAGAAAGATTATATGTTAATGAAGCTGAAAATATGTGTGGTGTTCTTATCTATACAGCTGATGCAGATTCAGAAGGCTCGTTGGGCGGATTGGTTAGAATGAGTGAAGAAAAAAGATTATCACATTCTATAAAATCAATGCTTGAAGGGGCCAGTTGGTGCTCCTCTGATCCAACATGTATTGAAATAGGGTCACCTGGAACACGAGGGCTTAATAAGGCTGCTTGCCATGCATGTTCTCTGATTTCTGAAACCTCCTGCTCTTATATGAATGCTTTGTTAGATAGAGGTATTTTAATTGGATCTAAAAAAGAAAGACTTACAGGTTTTTTTGAAGGAATAAATATTTAAATGCGAAACTTTCCTTCAAGTGCTGACTTGTCAAGAGAACAGCAAGCCATTTATTCAGAGCATCTTGATAAAGCTCTTTTAATAATTGGGCCACCTGGAACAGGTAAAACTGTTATGGCTATTATGCGAGCTCAAAGAATGCGTGAGCAAAATAATGAGACTGCTAGAATCCTTATGCACAATACGACGTTAAGAGAATTTACGCACTCCCAGGCTAAAGATATTGATGTTGAAACGATGCAAAGTTATTTAAAAAAAAAATATAGACTAACCAATAGAGATCTTAATCATACAGGCCAATATGAGTTTCCCTGGATTAGTTTATACACTAGAACAAAACATCATCTTGATGTTCATGAATTAAAAAAAATATTTCCTAGGCAAATTATTATTGATGAAGGTCAAGACTTTCCTATGGAGCTTTGGGAGATCTTATCTGAGATCTGGATAAAGCTCAGAAAAGAGAATATTAATTTTGTACCTTCTGTAATGGCAGATGAAAATCAACGTCTAAATCAAGAGGCTAATAGTAATATTGATGATATTAGAAATGGATTAGGATTATATGCGGACTGCTTTGATTCCTTTAAAGAATCAATTCTTACAAAAAATTATAGAAATACTCAACAAATTGCAGCTTTTGCAAAACACTTTTATGTAGGAAATCAAACTGAGACTCCAAACTCTGAAGATTGTAGATCTGGATCAAAGCCTATATTATTTTTTCATAAAAGCAGTAATCATGACGTCTTCATAGAAAGAGTTCTGCAATATAAAATTAACAATCCTAATAAAACAATTGGTATTTTGGTAGCCCAAAATGCTTCAAGAAATAGAGTTGAAACAATAGGGCTTAGGCTCCAGGGGGAAGTAAAGAAAAGAAATCTGTCGATCAATGTTCAATACTATATTTCAAATAGCAAACTTACTCTAAAAGAGTTAAATTTTGATACAACAAATACAATAACTGTTCTTACAAAACAAAGTTCGAAAGGTTTAGAGTTTGATTGTGTTTTTGTTCCTTCTCTTAATGATATTGAATATTCAGATCAAGGATTTCTATACTCAATGGATCTATATGTAGTCTTCCATAGAGCAAGAGATCAGTTGTTTCTTGGGTCAAATTTAAGCGCAAGTGAGATAAAAGCCAACAAGATTGTGATACCAGATATCTTACATAAGCCTCTTAGGGTTAGTGATTATAATGGTAAACCCTTACAAGTGGGTTTCACTAATCAAAGTAGTCTTGAAGAACTTGTTAATGTAGAAGATGGAATTATTGATATTAAAAAACCTCAATCTAATCAAAGCCCTGCTTCCAATAAGCAAGAAAAAGTATTAAAAAAATATGAAGGGTATGGACAGATGATTGCAGAAGAGCTGATTACTTCCAGAGATAAGAAGGTGCAGAAAAAATTAGAAAAAGAAGATGAAGATAAAGCTGTAATAAAAGAAGTTACTGAAATGATTAGTAAAATGGCATATACAGACTCTAATAAAATAAAGTTAGACCAAGCAATGAAATCGTTAAGCCTAGGTGATCAAAATCTTATCAGAGCAAGATGGCAAAAAACAACTCAAAATAAGAATTCTAAAATCTCAATTAAGTCTAAAACATGGCTGGTTGAGAAAGTTAATAAAGGCCAAGAGAAAATTAAAGCAATAAAGCCTATATCCAATGCACCAAAAATTGAATTGAATATTGTCTCAGGAAATAAAAGTGACTTCCGTAAAATCATTGAAATTATTAAAAAAACTTTAATAAAAGAAAATAGATCATATGTTCAAATTATTTCTATAAAAAAAGATCACAATAGAGTTTTTAAGAGCTTTAGTAGATTCTTGAGTCAAAATCTTACTGGCATAGCAGACTATGTAGCGACAAGTCCATCATCCAACACAATTCATTTTAGACATAAAAATAAACAAAAGAGTATAAAAATTTCATCTGCAGATTCTGTAACTTTATGGAAAGATAAAATTATTATTTTAGGCCTGGAAGATCTTAAAGAAGAAGATTTTAAAAATCCAGTAATTGAGGGCCTGCTAATAAATTCAGCCTTACTTCCTGAGCAGGTTGTTAATATCATTCATCCAAATACAGCCGAGGAAACTCCTGGTGTAAAATATATAAATGAAAAAAATGATGACGGATCATTGGTAACTAAATATGACGAACTTTAAAATTATTAAGCAAAAAGGCTCTTTGTTTGTTTTATCAAACACTAATAATCTTACAAACTATCTTGCCTCAGGCATTATTCTTCCAAGAGCTGCATCTGCAAAGTGTTTTGATGCTAATAATTTTCCTGTTACAGAATCTGTATATGGTTTTGAAACTTTTACTTCTGCTCAAACTGCGTATTCTGAAGATTTTCGGAATAGCGATAATGCATTTCCAGTAATTATAGAAATAAATGTTTCTATTCTAGATTTTTTTAAATCTAAACTAAAATTAAAAAAGCAAAAAGAAAATGATCTTAATTTTTATATAATTCCATTTATACCTATTTATTATATTAAATCTATTCACTTTAAGTCTTCTGAAGACATGCAAGATTTTATGGATATAAAATTTAGCAATCTTGATAAACAAAATATGCTAAATGGCTCTGACTCTAACTCAATAAGCTCCCTAGTCACTAAAGATTATTTTAGTAATAAAAAAACTGATCCCCTAATCAACGAATACCCTACCGAAATACCAATTAGTCAAATTAATACTCTGGATGCAGTACTTGGAGGAGTTCAAGTGCTGATGTATGTAGCTAAGAAAGAACATTCGTCAGAAAAAACTAAGAAATATATTACGTTAATTGAAAATCTAATTAATCAAGATAAGAAAAGCCTGGTTACAGAGATTTTTGGGTTTGATGTTTTAAGTGCAATTAATAAAGGTATATCATCAATATCAACAGAAGATATACTCGATATTAAGATCTTTAAAGCCTGCCTATTAAAATTAGTGAGTGAAGCCTATCAAGATATTAATTTTGGTGTCGAGCTCATTGAGGAAATTGTAGATATGATTCCAGGATCTCTTCTCTCAGATAAGGAAAATGAAGAAATTAATAAATTTCTTGATTTTATAGATGGAATTAGTTCCGGAACTAGAGCTGTTCCTGTAAACGCTTTTAAACCGACTACAAATCAAAGTCTTATCCTGACCTCTTTATTGTTATTAATGACTCAGGTTGGAAAAAGAGAATTTTTAGACATAACTGACATGTATTCTAAAGGGAATGTTAATGAAGATATTTTTATATCCTCTATTTTCTTATTTGGTTTATTTAGAAATTATTCAGGATTAGACAATGTATTTAAAAAAGAGAGTAATCTTAAAAATATCTCACTTTTATCAAGTCCACTTTTGTCTGAATATATAAGTGATCAGGGTATAGAGAAGAAATTAAAAAAAAGTCCAAACCAATCAAGCAGATGGTGGGAGCTTTCATTTAATAATTCAGTAATTGTTGCAATAGAGATGGATGATCCATTTTATGCATCAATTATTGCTCAAGCTGCAGAGGCAGGATTTCAATTTATCGATGAAGGTGAGGAAGATTATATTTACAGGCCTCCATTTGGTAGAAATAATCCAAATTTATATATGCAAAAAGGTTCTGAAAAATTTTTTAGAATTAAAACTCAACCACTCCTAAAAAGCTCAGCATTGAAAAAATTAACAAAAGAAAAAATGCTTTCCCTGCTTATTCTCGCAAATACTATAAATTTTAGGTCTTCTTTAGTAATTCAAGCAGACGGGTCGTTAATTTTAAAACGTGATCAACTTTCTTCGACATTAGATATACCTGAGATAGATGCAATGATTAATAATCTTTCATCAGATTACTTAATTCTTAAAGAAAAAATTGAAAGTTAGTAGATGCGATATATAAGTCTATTTACTGGTATTGGTGGACTTGAATCCAAAGATACACAACCGATAATAATCTGTGAAAAAGATATTTATTGCAAAAAATATCTACAAAGAAAATTTAAATCTTCTGACTTTATTGATGATGTGAAAGATTTAGCAGCTCACAAAACTAAGATCCCTAAAGCTGATATTGTGACAGGTGGATGGCCGTGTCAGGATTTAAGCGTGGCTGGAGAAAAAAAGGGGTTTAAAGGGGTAAAGAGTGTCTTATTTTACGATTTATTAAAAGTTGCGCAAAAAGCAAAATGCGAAACTGTAATTGCAGAAAATGTTCCCAACCTTTTAAATATTGATAGTGGTGAAGTCTTCTCAACTGTATTAAAAGAATTTGCAAATTCAGGCTTTAAATATATTGGGTGGAGAGTAATTAATACAAGATCATTTAATTTACCTCACCAAAGAAGGCGGCTCTTCATTGTTGCATCTAAAAGTGAGCAAATCGCAAAAAACTTATTTAATCCAATTAAAAAAAAGATTTCTAACCCTAAAAATAAATCATCAGTTAATAGCTTCTATCATACCGCTGGTACCCATTCTATTTGTTTTTGTGAAAACTATACCCCGACTCTAAAGGTGAGTGGCAGTGGGCCAGCAATACAATATGAGAATACATTAAGAAGACTATCTCCTGCTGAGGCTCTTAAGCTTCAAGGTTTTAAGCCCAGTCAATTTAAAAATATAACCGATACTCAAATCTATTCAATGGCTGGAAATGCAGTCTCAAAACCAGTTGGTAATTTTATTTTTAATTCAATTGAAAAAGATTTTTTTGATCTTGATTGGAGGCCTACAAGTTCTGGAGATATCTTTGGTGATTCTGAGAAAATTATGCAATCTGGAATTAAAAATGGTTTTTATAGAGATGGTGCTATTTATGAAGTTGAGGTTGAAAAAGAAAATTTGTGCGCAAACCTGGCAGATTTTATTGATTTTGATAGTAATACTTTTTTAAGCGATACCGCAATATTAGGACTTCTTAGAAGATCTGCAAAGGCAAAAAAGACAATAGATAAATCTCTTTTAAAGATGATGATAGGGATTGTTTCAATGGATGCACTTTTAAAAGAAGTCAAAAAAGAAGATGTTGATATGCTTGTAAGTAATAGCTCTAATTCTAAAGAAAAAGCATTCAATGCAGATGAGGAGGAATTATTTTTTTAAAGGTAATCCTTTAAAGCCTCATACCAGTTTTGCTCTTTAGCAATTTTATTAGCATCCTGCTTTAAATTTCTTAAATCTGGCCTATATCTATCTATTAATATTTTTAATGAATTAGAGCCTCTGAATTTTTTACCATATAAATCTAATCTTAATAAATGGTGCTTGATATGACGAGCCATCATATCCAAGGAAGTTCTTTTAACATCTAGAGCCTTGGAGATAATCTTATTGCCTGGATTTGAATCATCAGCAATACTGAATCCTTTATGATACAAAATCCACATTAAAACTGTATTTCTTTCATCGTTCCATATAAGTGAACGCGCTTTACCTGTTTGGGGCTTAGGTAATTTTCCTGTATTAATAAAGTCAATCCACGGCTCTGGAGCATGATTCCTGTCTGCCTCTGCTGGATTGTATGAATTAGCTCTTGCAACTAACCATTTAGGATCTATTTCAAGGTTTTGAAAAATTCTTAAATGGCATTTTAGGTTATCAACCTTTTTGCCATCCTCTAAACTAAATTCTTCTTTTACAATGTCCTCTATGCAACATAAACCATTAAATATGAGTGTACCTTTTTGAACTTTAGAGAAATGTAAAACTGGTGGAGCTATCTCTCTAGAGTTTTTAAGTAAAAAGTTAGCATTAGCTAAAGCTCTATTTCCTGAGAAAGCCATATAGTCATTTTTCTTCCCATTTGCATCTCCCCAATATGATATTTTGCCTTTTTTTGGCAATATTATGTCAGACCAAGGATTATCAAATTCTGTATCTATGAGCGTGCTCATTAAAATTATATATGGTGGAATTCTTTGGCTGGGGTAAGCTGCGCTATACATCTCTAGATCTGTATACTGTTTAAATCTTATCCCTCCAATGGGTGGTATTGTTCTATTTGAATTATCCACTAACCATGAAGAGAATTCATCATCAGAGAACCTCTTATAATTAGGACCCCTATCCCTGTATTTATCTCCTATTATAAATTTATTCATCAGTCCTCTAGTGACTTCCTGCTAGTTGACTTTAATTCAGGATGAAGTCTGACATCTCTTATTTTCTCATATTCATTTGATCTTTCCTGAATAGACTTTTTAATCTCAAGTGTTTTTTTCGATCTTGCAAATGAACTAAAAAATGGGAAGGAGGAAATAACCCAAATTAATAACATAAAAATAATTAATGTGTAAGCAACTAATAGATAAAATAAACTATCTGGACTTGTAGTTATAAGTAAAGTTTCCCATTTTGAGTAAAAAATATTTAAGCAAAAGAATATTGCAAAAAATATAATTATTCTTAAAACAATATTTGCATTAGCATAAATAAATGTAGTTATAGCTGCTCTTGAAATTAACTTTATCATTTCTATGGCAACCAAAAAGCTAAAGCAATTATAGTAGTTAATGAGCCTTTTTTATATTTGCTCCAAATTTCAGCCTCCTCTTCGTAGACTAAATTTTCCCACTCATCAGGCGATAGATCAGTTTGAAGTCTTCCATATCTTATTAGGCTATTTTCAGCAGCTTTTATTGCTCTATCTCTAACTCTTTGTCTAAACTTATGAGTTTTACTTTGAATATAATCTTCTAAGTCAAAATTTTTAATTTTCACACTTAAATCATAAACAAAGTGTTTATTTTTTACAAATTGATAACCTATAACTCATATTCTTTAATTTTTAAATCTCCAGGAAGTTCGTGATATCTATTACCTTCAGATAAATCAAGCAAGTCGGAAACTAAAAAAGATTCATCCTTTTTAATGCT
>Ga0115000_10003306_pt1 | contig 13525 bp, 9 predicted proteins | sample ArcticOcean_MG_C_6_FD_89690 | JGI IMG/M metagenome (GOLD analysis project Ga0115000, IMG submission 89690) | Marine microbial communities from western Arctic Ocean - ArcticOcean_MG_CB8_128 | ecosystem: Environmental > Aquatic > Marine > Oceanic | place: Arctic Ocean: Canada Basin | collected...
AGGTGAATTCAAGCCGATTTGCATTACAGTTAGATGGATGTAGACGAGAATTAGACAAGAGCTGGTTTCAGCGCCTCATTTCCTAGTAGACTCCCTTTCCAGTGGCAGGCATCTTGATTAAGCCGAGTCGAATACACGCTGTTGAGTTGCACCAATACTAGATCCTGGATTCTGGACGGCGTGGGCGAACCAGATTTTATGGCAATACACTTTATCAGTAGTAACGAGTAGTAATATGAGTTGGTGGGGAAAGGTAGTAGGCGGAACATTCGGCTTCATGATGGGTGGCCCCTTGGGGGCTGTGCTAGGTGCAGCCCTAGGCAATTATTTCGATGGGGGACTGGATGGTCTCTCCTTAGAGGGTTCTCTGGGTCTAGGCGCTACTGAGCGCGTGCAGTCGGTATTCTTCACCACGACATTCGCGCTGATGGGCTATGTCGCTAAGTCCGACGGCAAGGTCACTATCGATGAAATCGCCATGGCGGAAAGAGTCATGGACCAGATGCGCTTGAATCCACAGCAACGCACTGTCGCTATCAACCTCTTTAACGAGGGGAAAAAGCAGGATTTTCCTGTCTATGAGGTGCTCGAGCAGTTTAAGCGGGAGTGTTTGCGCCGCAGTAATTTAATACAGATATTTTTAGAGATTATTGTGGCTACAGCCTTCGCGGATGGGCGGCTGGATGCGCGTGAAAAAACTCTTATCGAGGAAATTTCTCGAAATTTAGGTTATTCGAAACCTGAGTTTGACGCATTGATTAGTCGCTTGTCAGGCCAGGCTCACTTCAATGATAGTGCGTCGTCAATAGAGAAGATTAAGGCGTCCTACGAATTGTTAGGCGTGACCGCTAAGTGCAGTGATATTGAGCTGAAGAAGGCCTATAGAAGGCAGATGAACCAGCATCATCCCGACAAGCTAGTGGCAAAAGGTTTGCCTGAAGAGATGATCGATATCGCCACTGAAAAGACGCAAGCGATTAAGGCCGCCTACGACCTAATCAAACAACAGCGATAAAAGCATTACCGAAACGTATTGTTAATATCCTTTAGCACTTCATTGCCAGGGCACAATTCTTGGTTGTCTAGGCTGTTCAGAGGCTTGTCTACGGTCTCCTGCAATTCATGCAAGTCAGACGTAGACTGATTGATATAAAGTAGGCCAGTCGCGATCTTGCCTTGCTTCTTGTAGGCATTGATGTGATGCAAAGCGTTCTCTTTATCCGTTGGGTCGTAGTCGTTGCTTGTCTTATGCAGGTGGATTGCCGAGCCGTCGTGCAGAGTTATTTCTTTTTCCTTTCCTGCGGCGTAGCTCGTCGTAATCTCCTCGCGCATTGGTACGAAGTCTACTTCGCTTAGGGCCATGTAGTTCTCCCAAGTATTTTTGTATCCATGGGTCGAAAAATCTGTGTTGTTGAATGTCACGCAGGGCGAGATCACGTCGATGAACGCGAAGCCTTTATGTGAGAGGCCCGCTTGAAGCAAGGGAATCAGTTGCTTCTTGTCTCCGGAGAAACTGCGGGCAACGAAGCTAGCACCTAGTTCGATTGCGAGCGTAGCCATATCGATATTGTCGAACTGACTTTCTTCGCCTGATTTGGTTCTAGAGCCAATATCAGCCGTAGCTGAAAGCTGGCCCTTAGTCAGACCGTAGGTGCCATTGTTAGCTACGATGTATAGCATGTTTATGCGACGCCTGACGATATGGCAGAATTGGCCAAGTCCTATAGACGCGCTGTCGCCATCGCCTGAAACCCCAACGTAGTAGAGGTCTTTGTTAGCAATATTAGCGCCAGTCGCGACAGAAGGCATGCGACCGTGAACGGAATTAAAGCCATGCGCCTTACTGAGAAAATAGGAAGGTATTTTTGAGGAGCAACCGATGCCGGAAATCTTGGCAACTCTATGTGGTTCTAATGACATTTCAGAGGCGGCTTGAATGATAGCTGCGCTGATTGAATCGTGCCCGCAACCCCCACAAAGAGTAGTCAGAGTACCTTCATAATCTCTGCGCGTTAGACCGATATCATTGGTCTGCATCTGCGGGTGTTTGAATTTTGGTTTATTTATATAACTCATAGTTGCAGCCGTTTTACGCGGGAACTTCTCCGCTTGCATCCACGTCGATCATGGAATCAATAATAGATTTTTCAATGTGCTGCGCGGTAATTAATACGCCATCGTAGCTGAGAATCGAGTGCATTTTTTCTTCGTGGATATTGCATTCAATCTTGAGGAGGCTCTTCAGCTGCGCGTCACGATTTTGTTCAATTACATAGACTAGTTGATGTGCGCCGAAGAATTCCGTGACGCTGTCGTGAAATGGGAATGCACGAATACGCATTGTATCTAGTGTTATGCCTTTTTTGGCTAAACTATCGAGAACTTCGTTGATAGCGCTAATTGTAGTGCCTATAAAGACCAAGCCCAAATTGTTGGAAGTGGTCTCGGAAAATTCTGGCTCTGGAAGATAGTTAACGGCTGTCTTCATCTTAAGTGTCAACCTGTCCATTACCTCAGCGTAGACGCTGCCATCTTCTGTGTAAGCGGCATAGGAGTCGTGTGAACTGCCCCTAGTAAAGTAACTACCCTTATGCGGATGGGTGCCGGGATAGGTTCGATAGGGTATGCCGTCGCCGTCAGAGTCGAGATAGCGGCCATACTTTTCAATTTCGTCTAACTGCTGTGCGTCTAGGACCTTGCCTCTATCGTAGCGGCTCTTGTCATCCCAATTGAGCGGATCACAAATTTGTTCGTTCATGCCGAGCTCTAAGTCGCTCATTACTATCACCGGAGACTGTATTCGGTCTGCAATATCGAAGGCACTTGCCGCATAGTCAAAACACTCGCTAGGATTCGCGGGAAATAGCAGCACATGCTTGGTGTCGCCGTGAGAGGCGTAGGCACAACAGAGCAAGTCGCCTTGCTGTGAGCGTGTTGGCATGCCGGTAGACGGGCCAACCCGTTGAATATTAAAAAGTACGATTGGCACTTCGGAGAAGTACGCAAGCCCGAGAAATTCTTGCATCAATGAGATGCCCGGGCCACTAGTTGCAGTAAAAGCGCGGGCCCCATTCCAGCCTGCGCCTATCGCAATACCTATTGCCGCGAGTTCATCCTCAGCCTGCACAATAGAGTATTTTTTCTTGCCGGTGCCAGCATCGATGCGCAGGCGTTTGCAGTACGTCGCAAAGCTATCTACTACAGACGTGGACGGTGTCAACGGGTACCAAGCGGCAACAGTCGCGCCACCGTAGACAGAACCCAGGCCTGTTGCGGTATTACCGTCCATCAGAATCTTGCCCTTGTTCTTTTCGCTTTTCTCCAAGCGCAGAGTGAGTGGACATGCAAAATTATCGATGGCGTATCGGTGGCCGAGTTCCAGTGCGTGGATATTTGGCAGGATGAGTTTTTTCTTTCCGCGAAACTGATCGCTGACCAGTCCGGTTAGCACTTTGAAGTCGATATTGAGAAACGCGGAGAGCGCGCCGACGTAGACGATGTTCTTGAATAACTGCCGCTGCGTTGGCTTCTCGAATTCTTCCAGACAAATGTCTTTGAGAGGGATCGGAAGGTAAGTCACGTCGTCGCGTAACAATTCATTCGCCAATACTTTCGAGGAGTCATACAGCACATAGCCACCTGGTACTACCGAGGCGATGTCCTTAGCGATAGTTTGCTCGTTCATGGCGACGATGAGGTCGACACCTTCGCGCCGCCCCAAATAACCGTTCTCGTTGATTCTCACTTCGAACCAAGTGGGAAGTCCCTGGATGTTAGAGGGGAAGATGTTATGCGGGCTAATGGGTATTCCCATACGAAATACGGCCTTCGCGAACATGCCATTTGCACTCGCGGAGCCTGAGCCGTTTACGTTGGCAAATTTAACGACGCAGTCATTGACCTTGGTCAGGCCAGTGACCTTGGAGCTTTGAATTAGCTCTGACATGTGTTTTCCGCTTTGGCCGTGTTGAATAAATATTTGTGCATATCCCAAGCATTTGTGGGACAGCGCTCGGCGCATAAACCACAGTGCAGACATAAATCTTCATTCTTCGCCATTATACGCCCGGTGCCTATTAATAGTCCGGAAACGTAGAGGTCTTGCTCGTCGTTCTCAGCGGGAGCTAGAAGGTTTGTTCTGAGTTCGGCTTCATCCTGATTCGGGGTAAACGTGATGCAGTCGGTAGGGCAGATGTCCACACAGGCATCACACTCGATACAGAGTTTATCGGTGAAAACAGTTTGTACATCGCAGTTCAGGCAGCGTTTTGTTTCGTTGAGCGCGAGTTGTTCGTCAAAACCGAGCTCTACTTCAATGTTGATGTCATTCAAAGTGGCTTGCTTGTCGGCATGAGGTACTGCGAAACGTAGGTCATCGCTAATGTCGTTTTTGTAAGACCACTGATGGATGCCCATTTTCTGACTGCTAAGATTAGTGAGCGGGTCAGGGCGCTTGTTGATGTCTAGTTTCTCGCACTGCATATGGATGGATACGGCTGCATCGTGCCCATGTGCGACGGCAGTAATGATATTGTCGGGCCCGAGAGCTGCATCGCCGCCAAAGAAAACTTTCTCATGACTGGATTGGAATGTGGACTTGTTGAGGACGGGCACTTCCCATTGGTCAAATTCGATGCCTAGGTCTCTTTCCACCCAAGGGAAGCTATTCTCCTGCCCAATAGCACAGAGCACATCGTCACAGGGCACTATCGCTGGCTCTTCGCCGGTTGGTACAAGCTTTCGTCTGCCATTCTCATCGATTTCTTTGCGAACTTTTTCAAACTCCATGGCGACGAGTTTGCCGTTCTCGATTACATAGCGCTTGGGCACATGGAAGTTCAGTATTGGTATGTCCTCGTTCATTGCATCTTCGATTTCCCAAGGCGAGGCCTTCATCTCATCGAAGCCGCTGCGCACTACGACGCTTACCGATTCACCGCCGATGCGTTTGGAAGTTCTGCAGCAGTCCATCGCGGTGTTGCCGCCACCGAGTACAATTACGTTTTTACCCACACTCGAAATATGTTCGAAGGCAACGCTTGCTAGCCATTCGATCCCGGTATGTATATTGTCCTTTGCCTCGTCATGCCCAGGTAAATCTAACCACTTGCCGAGAGGCGCGCCGGTGCCAACAAATACAGCATCGTAGCCTTCGGCCAAAATGTCACGCATGCTGGTAATTTCTTCACCGAAACGACAATTAACACCCATTTCGAGAATATAATTTAGTTCCTCGTTTAACACTTCCGCGGGAAGGCGGAATCGAGGGATTTGAGTACGCATGGCTCCGCCGCTAAGCGCGTCTTTTTCGAACAGGGTGATCTCATAACCAAGTGGCATGAGGTCTCGCGCTACAGTCAAAGAGGCAGGGCCTGCCCCGATGAGGGCAATATGTTTGCCATTCTTTTTCTTCGGTATTTGAGGGAGGCGATCCGTGATGTCAGATTTATAGTCGGCTGCAACTCGCTTCAATCGACATATGGCGACAGGTTCTTCTTCGACTCGTCCGCGCCGGCAGGCAGGTTCGCAGGGACGGTCGCAGGTACGCCCGAGAATTCCTGGGAACACATTCGAATGCCAGTTGATCATATACGCGTCGGAATAGCGTTTCTCCGCTATCAAACGTATGTATTCGGGGACAGGTGTGTGAGCGGGACAGGCCCACTGGCAATCGACTACTTTATGGAAGTAATCAGGATCGGCGATATCAGTCGGTTTCATTGCTAACCAGATTTCCTTTTTTAGTTCTTATTTTTGGAGCTCAACATCCTTGTGTCGATAGCAGATGCAGAATATTAGTATAGGGAATTGAGCTTCAATTGTAAGCAAATATGTCACTTTGTCCTGTGCTGGCATAAGGGATTCAAGATGCAGCACCGTCGTGGTTAGATTCATGCAATTTGTTAAAAATACGCAGCTTTGTTATGTGCGGTTCTGCCTCGATTGCAGCTTCCAAGTCTTTGGCTGTTGCCATTGATAATGCGTCGACATCGAGCACGAGATCTACCTCAATTGTGCCGCTCAAATAGTGAAGGTCGACAGAAGCGATAGAGTGCTGATCTATCAAATTGCCCCAGCAGGCTTTTAAAGAGGCAATTACCTCTGAGCGTTCCGGCAATGGCGATTCATCTTCAGTCGTTTCGTGTTGAATGGGGTCAATGTGAATGAGCACCTCGGAAACGTCACCGAATTGATTAATAATTGATTTGTTTGCTAACTCGCCAAGTTGGTGACCTTCCGATACAGATATGTACGAATTAACCAGTAGCCTAACCTCCAAGATTATTTTTCCCCCGGTAGTTCGGCTACGCAGCTCAGTGATCCCTCGAATACCGTCTATGCTTAATATACAGGATTCGAATTGTTCGCGGCGCTGCTTCGGTACTGCTGTATCTACGAGTTCGATCAGGCTGTCAGCGCAGAGTTCCCAGCCAATTTTGGCTATGATCATCGCTACGAACATGCCAGCAACTGTATCCATCCAGGGATAGCCCTGACGTGCACCGATAATGCCGATAAGTACGGCAACAGAGGAGATCGCGTCAGTCCTGCTGTGCCAGGCGTTCGCTCTGAGTAGGCTTGAATTCAGCTTCTTCGCTACACGCATCGTGTAGTGATATATCCATTCCTTGGTTGCTATAGATAATAGCGCGATAGCGATTCCGCCCACAGCAGGGGTGGGCAAAGGCTCATCGAGCAGCAGTCGGTTGGTACTGTCGTAAAGTAAGATGGCAGCGGTGATGAAGAATACGACACCCATGGCTATGGTGCCTAATGTCTCGAAGCGACCATGTCCGTACTGGTGGTCTGCATCGGGCTCGGCATGGGAAACCCGTGTCAAGATCAATACGAAGATGTCGGTTCCGGCATCGGTGAGAGAATGGATGCCGTCGGTTATAAGTGCGAAGGAATTGGTTACGGTTCCGCCAACTATTTTGCCGACTCCAAGCAGCAGGTCGAGCAACATACCTACTAGGGTGACATTTGTGGCTTCTCTTTTCGCGTAGTGTGCATCCATAGAATTACTAGTTTGTATTGCTCATTATGATTAGGCTATTAGGATGGATTAAGGCGCATCGTAGAGGTTTGAAATGCGAGGAGGCCGGTATCGAGTCAGGTAATAGCTGGCATTTAGGGGCCCCAAAAGAAAGCCCAACTACCGGAGGCAGTTGGGCTAAATATACTATCAAGGGAGAGATAAATGAAACAAAACCCACAATTTTGTATTACATCTACCTACACTAACTCTGACTAATCATTCAGGGAAAAGTTCCCGACTTTATTTTTAGATTTTTCAGTTTTTTTTGAATACAGTTATTTGCATCCAAAAAATCTCCAACACCTTGTAATATCTAAAGATTTATTATTTCCAAATTTTTGATTTTCAGGCTGTCGGCAGATTCTTTGTTGCAAATAATGCCGATGCTCGCCTTTTCGGGAGACAAATACAGCTGAGCAACCCGTTTTAGGTCCGCGGTGGTAATGCTTAGTATCTGTTTTCTGAACTGGGCTCGATGCGCCAAGGTGCGGCCGAAGGCTCGGTTGAAATAGGCTTGCTTTGCCTCCCCTGCAGGTGAGGCAGGCTTATCGAGGTTAGCTATGACGCCTAATATCGCCTCTTCCAGTTGATGGGGTTTGTGTTCGCTCGAAATAACCCAGTCTATGGCTGCGTCGAAGTCTGCCAGTGTTTCCTGCAGGCGCGGGTCTCTATAGGAGAAAAATCGGAAGGATGCAGAGCTGGCATCTTGGCTGGCTCCGCCACCATACGCGCCGCCTTGCTCGCGTATTGCCCTATGCAGATAGCCGTTGCGCATGAAGCCGGCCAAGACTTGCAGAGGTGCGTTGTCCGCATGCCCTGAGGCAACGGTAGGGTAGGCCTTGGCGCAGAAGTTTACGGCAGTCGTCGTGCTCCATGCCTGTCTAACCCGCTCTCGTACAGGGGGCAATTCTAGAGGGCTGTCAGGAGTACCGCCACGTGAGGTTCCCCAAACACTGTCGATGTCCAAGATCAGTTGACTGCGATGCTCGGGTTCTGCAATGACAAGAAACTCCTTGTTTGCCGCTAGGATTTTGTCATGTAGGGATTTGAATTTGCCCAGCAACTCGATGCGCGAAGACTTCTGTTCCATCTGCGCTCTCAATACTTTGAGTTGCTTGATACCTTCCAGTCCACCCGAACGATGGCCGAGCAGGGCGGTGGGGCTCATGCGACTGCTGGCGAGGCTCATGGCTAAGCTGTGCCCCTGGCCGGTGATGCTGTTCTCCTTGCGAGCACAAATTTGCTCAATGAGTTCTTGTAACCGCTGATCCTCATCGAAACGTACCTCATGGATAGTGCTGTGCAGCAACTTGGCTATTTGGAGATGATTGTCACGCAGGCATTTCGATGAGAAAGAGATGATCGCCTTGCTCGATTGCACATCGTTCAATTCGCTGCGAATACTGCTGAAGCAGCTGATGCCGCCGCTGATTTGGGCCTGCCAGGCCTGCGTCTGAGCGTAGTCTCTGTCGCCGACACCAAACTCTGTCAGGCAGGTGGTGTATAAAGGCAATACATCCAAAAGCTCTTGATCAACTTGAGGTATCGCCATTATAACTTGCTGGTAGCAGAGCCCGTTAGTGCCTTGGCCATAAAAACTAACTGGCGCCTTGCTACTGCTGAGAACCGTATCAAATCGTTCGGGTTCGCTTATGATCTCTGGGACATCTTCGAGGCCAACCTTTGGAAGCAGGCCGGGGTCATCTTCTTCGGTTTGCCGCGCGGCAAGCCGTTTGGCTTGCGTGATAATCGCCAGTTTCTCTTCATCGGCTAGCGTGCTCTTAATAGCGGCAAGTTGATCTAGTTCAGCCTGCACCTTGCGTTTCGCCAATTTTGGATCAGGTTTTAGGGTCAATCTGACTCGATGCGAGTTGTCGAGCAGTAGCTTCTGCACGAGATTAGGGATGAATCGGTCATCCTTAATAAGTTCTCGCAGCTCGCCAAGCACAGGGTCGATGTTCAATAGCTTGATAGGGTCGCCGCGATGCATCGCCGTGGAGAGACCGGCAAGAATAAGCTGCAATCCATAAGGGTAGCTGTCCCCGGAAATTTCTCTTTGATGCAGCTCTAATTGATGCAAAGAGGCCTCAACTTGCGCGTAGGGGATGCCGTTCTTTACTACATCCTCCAGAGTCTTGATTATGAGATTCTCAACCGCTTCGCTGGATTCTGCGGTGCAGCCTTCAAGGCCCACCATCATGCTCATCTCTCGATTCGAATCTTCCAGGCCGCACATCGGTGATGGAGAGCTGCCTAAGTCGCTAGTCTCGAGTACTCGAAGTAGGGGGCTGGCGCTATTGTCTAGTAACACGCTGGAAACAAGTTCCGCACGGAAGAGTTCGCCTAGGTCAGTGCTGCGACCTAGAAGCCAGGCTAGGACTACATGGCTTTGTGGTTTATCGGATTCTTCGCTTGCATAGGACTCTTCGACGACTATAGGCGCCAGGTATCTTTTTTCATCTTTCACTTCGATATTGATGTCCAGTTTTTCGAAATGTGAAAGCGCTTGCTCGTGGAATTTCTCTTGATGATCGAATGCAGATATGTCGCCGAAGGTCATGAAAACGGCATTGCTGGGATGGTAATGGCTCTTGTAAAAATCCAGCAATTGCTGATAGCTCAGATCGGGTATGTGATCCGGTTCGCCACCGCTATTGAAATGATAGGTTGTAGTTGGGAATACGTATTTGCTGATGGTCTGCCATAAGACACTATTTGTGGAGCTCATCGCGCCTTTCATTTCATTGAAGACCACGCCCTTATACAGCAGTTCGCTATCGGAATTTTCTGGTTCTGCAAATTCGAGGCGATGGCCTTCCTGCGCAAAATCGAGCTCATGTAGGCGCGAGAAAAACGCGGCATCGAGGTAGACGGTTAAGAGGTTGTTGAAATCTTTTTTGTTCTTACTGGCGAATGGGTAAGCGGTCCAATCACTGCTGGTGAAGGCGTTCATGAATGTGTTCAACGAGCGGCGAATCATCATGAAGAATGGATCCCTGACTGGGAACTTCTTGCTGCCGCACAAAGCCGTATGCTCTAAAATGTGGGCGACGCCTGAGGAATCCATCGGTACTGTTCTAAACGCGACAAGAAATACATTTTCGGTATTTTCGCTGCTCAGGTGGAAATGTTTTGCACCCGTCACTGTATGGGTATACTCCTGCATAGTGATATTTAGAGAGCTAATTTCCTCGCTGCGTTGCCATTCGAAAGCGGGGTGTGATTTCGGGGGCTGGATAGAATTGCTTTGCTTGGTGTCAGGACTGCTTACTACTGCCATGCTTTGGGTTGCCTTTTGTAATTTGTATTGCTTGATGGGTTCTTGTCTGAACGTGCGCTCGCCGGCGACGTTACGAGGGGGGTGTCTCCAGGCTGAATGTGCCTAGTTTACCTGAGCGAAATTCGTTTAGTAATATTTCTGCCGTTTTGTTCAGGTCCGCTCTGCCGCCTCGGCCTATGGATCCTCGCTGCTTCGCGAGAGCCTCGAAGAACGGTTCGGCCTCAGTGATGGAGCCTGGTAAATCGTATCTAGTGGCTAGGCGTTCTGGGTAGTGCTGTAATAGTAGCTCGGCAAGGAACCAAGCAATGTCAGCGACCTCTACCGCTGTATTGCGAATCGTACCGGTAATAGCCAATCTGTAGGCACTCTCTTGGTCTTCCAGTTTCGGCCAGAGCATGCCGGGTGTATCGATCAGGTACCAACCTTGTTGCAGTTTGACGCGTTGCTGGCCCTTGGTAACAGCAGGTTCATTGCCGGTGTTTGCCACCTTGCGCTCAGCTAATTGATTTAGCAGGCTCGATTTACCCACATTGGGAATACCGTCGATAACGATCTGCCCCTGAATTAGCACAGTCTCGTCGGTATGCTTGATGAGCCTTTTTGCGGTTTTTACGATGTCTGCTCGATTGATCTGAGCGCCCTTGCCGTTGATGAGGCAGGCGCTATTATCAAGCTTGGAGAAGTGTGTGGCCCAGGCCTGAGTGACTTTATCATCGGCGAGATCCGATTTGTTAAGGATGCGAATACAAGGGCGCCCTTCGCGAATATTCGCAAGCAGGGGGTTGCAGCTTGATTCGGGTATGCGCGCATCTAGGACTTCGATCACGGCATCTGTGTGGTGCATGATCTTGACCAGCTCTTTGCTGGCTTTGTGCATATGTCCGGGGTACCAGGAAATGGCCATTTTTTGGGGCTCCGTGAGGGCGACAGTGTAGCGAGGCTAGCAGGCCAAGACCACCCCATTTTATCGACAGTAATTACGGTATACTAAAGGCAATTAGAATTGGTCGTAATGGCTATTTAGGGAGCTAATGTTAGCAATGCCTGTACAGGATACTATTGAAGCAAAGTTGTCGGAGGCGTTACAGCCGTCGATGTTAGAGGTTGCGAACGAGAGTCACATGCATGGGGGGGCAGCGACTGAGTCTCACTTTAACATCACTGCTGTTTCTGCCACATTCACAGACTTAAATTTGGTGCGCAGACATCAGGCAGTCTACAAATTATTACAGGTCGAGTTGGCTGGGGGCGTGCACGCTTTAGCAATGCATCTGTATACAGAGCAGGAATGGGAGCAACGGCAGGGTTCTTCGCCAACGTCTCCGGACTGCAGGGGAGGCAGTAAATAAGGCAAGCTAGGTTGAAACTAATTTTTTTGCCCTGACGTTAAAGGTCATGGTCTACGCAGTGCTGTAACAGGTATTGTCTCTGATTAGTCAATATCTACGCTATTTCAGTGGCCTGCATTAGATAGCTAAGGCTTGGCAGAGAATGGGATGAAAACAATTGTGTGAATTTTTTGTTCTGAAAGGCAAGCCCGGTGAAAATATTTGTGACTTGTGTCACTTCAACTATTTTTTACTAAGACAATAATTAGCGCTCCAACTAGATGTTCACGTAACAATAAGCACTAGGGAATTTCGATGCAGTTAGACAGAGAGATTTCAGGCCAGAAGCGTAAGGTTGAACTTGCCTTCGCAGGACTAGTCTTGGTAGCTCTAATTAGCTTAACGGTTGCTGTCACGAAACTCGCCCCAAACCATGAATCGCCTGCGGGGGTTGCACTGACACCGGAGCCGATTTTCGTCTTTCCCGACTTCGCGTCCATCTCAAATATCGAAACAAAGAAACAGCAGTTCTTTGATTTTTTACAAGATTATGTCCACTCTGAAAACGGCTTTATCCGTGATCTTCGCCCGCAGCTGCTAAGTTATGCGGAGATCCTCGGCGAGGGCACCACTTTATCTGGACTTGAAAGAAGCTGGATGATGGATTTGGCGATTACCTACAGCGTGGATACTGAGGCGGCAAACGATCAGGCTCTTGTAAACGAACTGCTGTTGAGGATAGATGTTATTCCCACATCCTTGGTTTTAGCGCAGGCTGCAAATGAATCGGCATGGGGCACGTCTAGGTTCGCTCTGGAGGCCAATAATATTTTCGGTCAATGGTGCTTCGAGGAAGGCTGCGGCATCATCCCGAATAGACGCGCAGCGGGTGCTACTCACGAGGTGAAGAGTTTCGATACTATCGAGTCTGCAATCGAAGGCTATTTCCTGAATATCAATTCGCACCATCTGTATGCAGGTTTTCGGCAGGAGCGAGCGCGACTCAGGCGGCTGGGTCGGCGCCTAGACTCGATAGTGCTTGCTCAGAGGCTGGACAGATACTCAGAGCGTGGAAAGAGCTATGTTGACGAGGTCCAGACTCTGATTCAGCAAAATAACCTCGCTCAAAGAGATCGTCGCTGGATGGAAAACTAATTCGCGCAAGCATGTTGCTTCAGTTTAAATTTATCCACTGCATAGAATACCAGTAGTAGCGATTTGAGCTGGGATCGGGTGCGGTGCAGATATATCGCCAGCGTCTTCCTAAGTAGCGCTCCTCAGGCTTCAATTCCAGCACGCCTTGCTCCCTATCTATCCAAGTCATCGGTATCGGTTTGCTATTCGCGAAACAGCCAATCTGATCAAAATCGTAGTCCCCAATCTCGAATTTAAGCACGACCGACGGATTCCTGTTAGACGTTACAGGCGAATCGGGTTGCAATTGAGTTACTGAAAACGGCAGGGTAGAGAACTTCGTGCTCGCCGTATCCAAATTCGCGTAGATGCTAGCAAGCGGGAATCGCGGCAGCGCTAGGAAGTCCGATTTAGGGCCCACCGCGCCAGAGTTTTGTGCTAAGCCTACAAAATTCAGCTCCTCAAGAAGTGACTTGATAGCAGGCTCGTACTCGCCATAAGGGTAGGCTAGGTAGCGATGAGATTGCCCGGTCTGCGCTTCTATTCTTTGTTCGGCTTTCAATAAATCCTCTTCAAGTCTCGCGAGCCTTTGAGGGGCTGATTCATTGTCTCTCGCCTCCAACATATACGGATGATCGAGCATGTGGTTGGCGATGATCACACCGGCTGTACTCATCTGCCTGACCTGATCCCAAGTTATGTAGTTGCTGAGGCCAGCATCGATAGGTTCGGTGCTGAGGAAGA
>Ga0115000_10003307_pt1 | contig 13523 bp, 11 predicted proteins | sample ArcticOcean_MG_C_6_FD_89690 | JGI IMG/M metagenome (GOLD analysis project Ga0115000, IMG submission 89690) | Marine microbial communities from western Arctic Ocean - ArcticOcean_MG_CB8_128 | ecosystem: Environmental > Aquatic > Marine > Oceanic | place: Arctic Ocean: Canada Basin | collected...
ACATCTGCTATATTTTTATTTTTAAATCTAATTTCTAATGTTTCCCTATTATATCTAGCTCCTTTACAAGTATCACAAGGAATAAAGACATCAGGTAAAAAATGCATTTCATAAGTTATAACTCCATCGCCTTCACAAGTTTCGCATCTTCCACCTTTAACATTAAAAGAATATCTTCCAATTTTGTATCCTCTTGCTTTAGATTCAGGTAGTGCCGCAAACCATTCTCTCATAGGTCCAAAGGCCCCGGTGTATGTAGCAGGATTAGATCGAGGAGTTCTACCAATTGCAGATTGGTCAATATCTATTATTTTGTCAATTTGTTCCGTTCCTTTGAAACCTCTAAATGCCTTAGGTATTTTTCTTGTTTTATTTTTGTTTAACATTAAATTAAAGGCATTATATAAAGTTTGTAAAATTAAAGTAGATTTACCACTACCAGATACGCCAGTTACGCAGGTAAAAGTTCCAACGGGAATTTTTAAATTAACATTTTTTAAATTATTACCTGTCGCGCCGCTTATTTCAATAAACCGTCCATTCTTTGCGGTTCTTCTTTTTCTAGGTAAAGCTATATATTTTTTCCCAGACAAATATTGTCCAGTTATACTTTTTTCATTTCTAGAAATTTCCTCAACATTACCTTCAGCTACCACTTGACCTCCATGAATTCCAGCTTCAGGCCCTATATCAATAATATGATCTGCACTCTCCATGGTTTCAATATCATGTTCAACTACAATAACGGTATTTCCGAGGTCTCTTAATTTTTTTAATGCTGTTATTAGTTTTTTATTATCTCTTTGATGCAGTCCAATTGAGGGCTCATCCAAAACATAGAGCACTCCAGTTAAACCTGATCCTATCTGTGAGGCTAATCTGATTCGCTGTGCTTCTCCCCCTGAGAGTGTCCCAGACTCCCTAGACAATGTTAGATAACTTAATCCTACATTTAATAAAAAATTTAATCTTTCATTTATTTCTTTTAAAATATGTTGAGCAATTTTATTTTCTCTTTCACTTAAAATATTTTCTAGACTAGAAAACCAGTTTTGAGCTTCATCGATTGATTTGCCTGTAATTTCACTAATATTTAAATTATTTATTTTTACGCATAGTGCTTCGTCCTTTAATCTTTGGCCCTTACATTTTTCACAATTTGATTCACTCTGATAAAGTGAAATTTCTTCTCTTTTCCAGTCACTGTCTGTTTCTAAATAACGTCTTTCTAAGTTATTAATAACTCCTTCAAATGTTTTCTTTGATGAATATTTTTCATATCCATCATCGTATGAAAATTTTATTTCTTCATCATCAGAACCGAATAGTATTACGTCTTGAATTTTTTTTGATAGTTTTTTCCATGGATCATCTAAATTAAATTTATAATGTTTTGATAAAGAAGATATTGTTTGTGCATAATACAATGATGTTGATTTAGCCCATGGTGCTATTGCACCGTCCTGTAGATTTTTTTTAACATCTGGAATAACTAGATTAGGATCTACATTTAGGTTGTGACCAATACCCTCACATTCTTCACAAGCTCCGTATGGGGAGTTAAATGAAAATAACCTAGGTTCAATTTCTTCTATTGTAAAACCACTTTCTGGACACGAAAATTTTGATGAAAATGTTATGCTTTCAGTTTTTCTAAATTTTTTTGGGACAGTTTCATTTTCATATTCTACGACCAAAAGACCATTCGATAGATTTAATGATGTTTCTACACTATCTGCAAGACGATTTCCCATGCTTGAGTTTAAAACAATTCTGTCTACTATAATTGATATTTCATGTTTAATTTTTTTATTTAAATTTGGGAAATCATCTATATTTAAGTATTTTCCATCAACTTTTAACTTAGAAAATCCTCTTTTCTTATAATTTAAAATTTCTTTTTTATATTCACCTTTTCTGCCTCGAACTATCGGCGCTAATAAAAAAATAGTATTACTTTTTGGCAAAGATTTAATTTTATCAACCATTTCGCTAACTGATTGAGATACAATTGGTTTGCCAGTAAATGGTGAGTAGGGTATTCCAACTCTAGCAAATAAAACTCTCATATAATCATAAATTTCTGTAACAGTAGCCACTGTTGACCTAGGATTTTTTGAAGTATTTTTTTGCTCTATTGAAATAGCGGGGCTAAGTCCTTCAATTAAATCAACTTTAGGCTTTTTCATCTTATCTAGAAATTGACGTGCATAAGCAGATAAGCTTTCCACATATCTTCTTTGGCCTTCAGCGTAAATAGTGTCAAATGCTAAAGATGATTTTCCTGATCCAGATAGCCCAGTTATAACAACTAATTTCTCTTTTGGAATATCTAGAGAAATATTTTTTAAGTTATGTTCTTTAGCACCCTTTATAACGATTTTTTTCAACATATTTTTTACTTTATAAACCACATTGCGCTTATATTTATTAGTTAATTATGATATAAAATTGATATTAATAAACTATAAATCACAAACTAACTCTTAAAAATTATGGCCGGAAGTTTAAATAAAGTACTTTTAATAGGAAGATTAGGTGCAGATCCTGAAATAAAACAAATGGTTAACGGAAAAAATGTCGCAAGGCTTAGCGTAGCCACTAGTCAATCCTGGAAAGACAAATCTAGCGGTGAAAAAAAAGAAAAAACAGAATGGCATAGAGTGGTAATTTTTAACGAAGGATTGGTTAATGTTGTTCAACAATATTTAAAGAAAGGTGCGAATATTTACGTAGAAGGACAAATTTCCACGAGGAAGTGGAAAGATGAGTCTTCAGGTGTAGATAAATATTCTACAGAAATTATATTACAAGGTTATAATTCTACTTTGACAATGCTAGATGGTAAAAACAAAAATGAGAATACCAATTTGGTAAGTGAAAATAAAAGTTCACTGCCAAATGAAAATTCCTCACAAGATGTTTCTGATCTAGACGATGAAATTCCATTTTAAAAAATATGGAAAAAACACCAATTCAAAATAACAATTCTTTTAAGCCTATATTTGTTCAAGATGAGATGAGTTCATCTTATTTGTCTTATGCTATGAGTGTAATAGTTAGTCGTGCTTTACCAGATGTTAGAGATGGCTTAAAACCAGTACACAGAAGAATAATTTACGCAATGTATAAAGGCGGATACGATTGGTCAAAACCTTTTCGAAAATCTGCAAGGATAGTAGGTGATGTAATTGGTAAATATCACCCTCATGGTGATCAATCTGTTTATGACGCCCTTGTTCGATTAGTTCAAGAATTTTCTATGAGTTTACCTCTTATTACTGGGCAAGGTAATTTTGGATCTATTGATGGCGATCCACCAGCAGCTATGAGGTATACAGAAACTAAATTAGGTAAAATAGCTCTTCACCTTACAGAAGATTTAGAAAAAGAAACTGTAACATACAGAAATAACTATGATGAAACAGAAAGAGAGCCTAGCGTACTACCATCTCAGTACCCCAATCTATTAGTAAATGGTGCTGGAGGTATAGCTGTAGGAATGGCAACAAGCATACCACCTCATAACCTTGGTGAAATTATTAATGCAACAACAGCATTTATAAACAATAAAGATATTACTATTTCTCAATTAATGAAACATGTTCCAGGCCCCGATTTTCCAACGGGAGGATTAATTATTGGAAAAGACATTATTAAACAAGGCTACAACAAAGGTAGAGGTTCTTTTAAAATTAGAGGAGAGATAGACGTTGAGGAAAAAAAAAGCGGGAGAGATTTACTTATAATTAAATCAATTCCCTACCAAGTAAATAAATCTGTTTTAAATGAAAGAATCGCACAACTTGCTAGAGACAAAAAAATTGAAGGCATAAGAGATATAAGAGATGAATCAAACAGAGAGGGTATTAGAGTAGTAATAGAATTAAGAAGAGGATTTGAACCTGAGACAATAAAAAGACAATTGTATAAATTAACAAGCATTGAAAGCTCGTTTGGTTTTAACACTTTAGCAATTGTTGAAAACAAACCTAAAATATTAAATCTTAAAGAATTTTTGTCTGAATTTGTAAAATTTAGAGAAATTACATTAACGAAAAGAATAAAATTTGATTTAAAAAAAGCCGAAGAAAGAGCTCATATTCTAATTGGTATAGCTTCAGCTGTTGAAAATATTGATGCAATTATAAAAATTATTAAAAATTCTAAGGACACTGAAACAGCCAAAAAAAATTTAATATCCACAAAATGGAAAATTAAAAAGAGTGTAAAATTGATATTATTAATTGAAAAAAAAAAAATTATATCAAGTTATCAATTATCCGATAAACAGGTATTAGCTATATTAGAATTAAGATTACAAAAATTAACTACATTTGGAATTAATGAAATTGAAACAGAAATTAATAAATTGTCAGATTTAATAATTGGCTATAATAAAATATTACATTCAAAAAAAGAACTTTGTAAAATGATATCTAGTGAGCTTGAAAATATTAAAAGTAAATTTGCTGTACCTAGAAGAACGCAAATAATTGATGCAGTGTTAAATTATAATATTGAAGAAACTATTCAAAAAGATTCTGTTGTTATAAACATAACAAAACAAGGTTATATAAAAAGAAGCTCTTTAACGATGCTAAAAACTCAAAAACGTGGTGGTAAGGGAAAGTCAGGCATGGTTACTAGAGATGAAGATTTTGTTGTACAAATCTTTACCGCTAACACTCACACGCCTGTATTATTTTTTTCTACACAAGGGCTAGTATACAGGATCAAAGCTTACAAAATACCGGAAGGTACTGCAATTTCTAAAGGTAAGTCTATATTTAATTTACTTCCTTTAAAAAGCCATCATTCAATAAGTTCCATCATGCCTTTACCTGAAGATGTAAATGAATGGAAAAAATTATTTGTAATTTTTGTTACATCAAATGGGAATGTAAGAAAAAATACACTTGAAGATTTTGTTAATATAAATACGAGCGGGAAAATTGCAATGAAACTTGAAGAAAATGATAAAATTGTAGGGGTTAAAATTTGCAACGAAGATCAAGATATAATGTTAAGCACTAGAGATGGAAAATGCATAAGATTTATGTCTAAAAAACTTCGTTTGTTTAAAGGCAGATCATCTAAAGGTATAAGAGGAATTCAACTAAAAGATAAAGATAAAGTTATCGCACTATCTATTTTAGATAATCCTAAATTTGAACAAAAAATAATTAAAAGTGACATTAAAATAAAAAAAGGTTTTGGTAAATACATTTTATCTGTAACGGAAAATGGATACGGTAAAAGAAGTTTATTTTCAGATTATAGAATTACAAATAGAGGAGGCAAAGGTATAATTGGAATTATAAATTCACCAAGGAATGGGGACGTTGCGTCAACTTTAGTTGTTGAAGAACAAGATGAAATTATTCTATCTACTGACAAAGGAAGTATTATGCGTTGTGCTGTTAAAGAAATTAGAGTAGCTGGCAGAAATACACAAGGTGTAAGAATAAAAAAACTATCTGGAAATGAAAAAGTTGTCTCTGTAATAAAAATAGAAGATAATATAATTTAAATATGAGAACTGCAATTTACCCTGGAACATTTGATCCAATTACCTTAGGTCATATAGATGTAATTAAGAAATGTTTAAAAATTGTTGACAGAGTTATTGTTGCAACTACAAATAATGTAAGTAAAAAATACTTTTTTTCAATCGAGGAAAGAATATCAATAATTAATAACTCCTTATTTAAAGATCTCAGATTGAATAAAAAAAAAATTTCTATAATTCAATTCGATAGTTTAACAATTGATCTTTGTAAAAAATATAAAGCATCTTTAATAGTTAGAGGTTTAAGGGCTGCATCAGATTTTGAATATGAATTTCAATTAGCTGGTATGAATAAAAAACTCAATAACGAAATAGAGACTATTTTTTTAATGTCTGATGTTGAAAATCAAATAATTTCGTCTAAATTTGTAAAAGAAATTGCTAAATTAGGAGGTAATGTAAGTAAATTTCTTACAAAATCTGCTATGAAGAACCTGAAAGAAAAATTAAAATGAAAAAAATTTTTTTAATTTTAATTTGTTTAACTTTTTTTAATAACAATCTATATACAAAGGAGAACTTTATGATTTTAAAACTTAAATACGGTGAAGTCGAATTAGAACTTTTTGAAGATGTGGCTCCAAATCATGTTAAACGTTTCAAGGAACTATCAAATAATGGCAAATACAATGGTGTTGTTTTTCATAGAGTTATAGATGGATTTATGGCTCAGACCGGAGATGTAAAATATGGAAATTCTAATTCACCAGATTTTAATTTAGACTTAGCTGGTACCGGTGGCTCTGATTTACCTAATTTAAAATCAGAATTTTCTGATGTTTCTCATGGCAGGGGCACATTATCAGCTGCAAGATCCTCTGATCCTAATAGTGCAAATAGTCAATTCTTTATTTGTTTTGATTCTGCACCGCACCTCGATAGGCAATACTCCGCTTTCGGTAAAGTAACTAAAGGAATGGAATTTATCGACATGGTAAAAAAAGGCGTTGGCCAAAGTGGAAAAGTAACTGATCCTGATATTATTATTAGTATAACACCAAAAAAATAAAATGCTTAATAAGAATTTTTCATTTGAGTTAATTACTCAATATGGAAAAGCTCGTTTAGGTAAAATTAATACTTCAAGAGGTAGTATTGATACACCAGCTTTTATGCCGGTAGGAACATTAGGCACTATAAAAGGTGTGTTCACTGATGACGTTCTAAAGACAAATAGTCAAATAATTTTAGGAAACACATATCATTTATTAATTAGACCTGGCATTGAAGTTTTAGATAAATTTAATGGTCTGCATAACTTTATGAATTGGAACAAACCTATACTTACAGATTCAGGTGGCTTTCAGATTATGTCACTTTCTAAGATAAATAAAATAGATAAAAAATTAGGTGCTATTTTTTCATCACATGTTGATGGTAAAAAAATTATTTTAAGTCCCGAAAAAAGTATTCAGATACAGAAAAAAATTAACTCTGATATTCTTATGGTTTTAGATGAATGTCCTAAGTTAACTAATGATAAAAAAAAATTACAGAGTGCTATTGATATTTCTACTAGTTGGGCTAAAAGGTCTAAAATTGAATTTGGTAATAATAAAAAAAAAGCACTTTTCGGAATAATTCAAGGAGGTTTATATAAAGATTTACGTATTGAAAGTTTAAGAAAATTAGAAGAAATAACTTTTGACGGATATGCGATGGGTGGTCTAGCTGTTGGAGAGTCACAGGATCAAATGTTTAAAATTTTAGAAGATACTGTTACTTTGATGCCCAAACTTAAACCTCGCTATTTAATGGGAGTTGGAACACCTTCAGATATTCTAGGCGCCGTTAAAAATGGGATCGATATGTTTGATTGTGTTATGCCAACACGCTCTGGTAGAACAGGCCTCGCTTTTACTTGGGAAGGTAAGTTAAATTTAAAAAATGCAAAATATAAATTTGATAAATCACCTTTAGATAGCAATTGTTCAATTAGAGATTTAAATTTATATTCAAAAAGCTATTTGAACCATTTAATTAAAACAAATGAACTACTCGCTTCAATGTTAATTTCTCTGCATAATATAAATTTTTATCAACAATTTATGAAAGAAATTAGAAAAGAGATTAAAATGGGAACTTTTGATAATTTTTACAATCAATACATTAATAAATTTTAAATTTATAAATTTTTTGTTTGATATATATATTAATTAGCTATATATAACATTTTTAGTGGGCCCTTAGCTCAGTTGGTAGAGCAATTCCCTTTTAAGGAATGGGTCGATGGTTCGAGTCCATCAGGGCTCACCATAATTAAGAACTAATATTTGGAGGATATTTTATTATCACTTCATTAATCCATTTGTTTAAATTTACTATTCTGTTAGCGCTAGATGGATGCGTGCTTAAAAACTGGGGTGGTTCTTTACCTTTGTTGCTTTCAGCCATACGTTCCCACAATTTTACTGACTCTTTAATATTATATCCTGATAAAGATGAAAAAATTAAACCTAAATAGTCGGCCTCAGTTTCTTGTTTGCGTCCAAAAGGATTCATAATACCTAATTTTAAAATATCCATACCACTTGCTTGGCCAACTGTATTTCTTGTTCTATTAATTGCCCCTCCTAGAAAAACATCTGCAATTTGTGTGCTAATATTAATAGTTACAGCTGCGCTTTGTCTTTCTATTGAATGTTTTGCGACGGCATGTGCTATCTCATGACCCATAACAGCAGCTAAAGCATGTTTGTTTTCTGTAATTTTAAGCATACCAGTATAAACAGCTATTTTTCCACCTGGCATGCACCAAGCATTTTTAACTTTATCATTATCGACTAATACGTATTCCCAGTCAAAATATTCAGTCGGATCTTTTTTATTTTGTTTTTTAAAAAAAGTAGAAACTGATCTTTCAATTTTTGTACCTATTTCTTTAATCAATTTTATATCCTTACCATCAGGAATTAATTTAGCTTTTTCCTTAAATTTTTCATAAGCTTGGGCTGCCTGCCGATTAATTGTTGTTTCAGGGAAAATTGTTAATTGCCTCCTATCTGTGATTGGAACTTTAGAGCATGATGGTAAAAATAATGCCCCACAACTACATGTAAATAATTCGAGAAATTTTCTTCTATTTATGTTATATTTCATTTTATATATGATATTAAATAATAAATTACTAATTGCAATTTTTATCTTAATTTTTTTATTTATAATATATTCTAGTTATAACTAATGACGCAAAAAAAAATAAAAAAATCACTTTTGATTAGATTAAGAAATTATTTCTTTACTGGTGCGGTAGTTTTAATTCCTATTGGTGTTACATTATATCTGTCATTGTTCGTAATTAAAATTTCATCAAAAATTTTGCCTGAAGAGCTTAACCCCAATAACTACTTAAATTTTGAAATACCGGGAATGGAAATAATAATTTCTATTATTTTTATAACATTTATAGGTTGGTTATCACTTTCTTTTTTAGGAAAAAAAATAATTGAATTAATTAATAAAATTTTAACAAAAATACCTATTCTTCGAACTATATATTCATCTATTGTTCAAATGACAGAAAGCTTTACAAACTCTGACAATAAAAACAGAAGCGTAGTTTTGTTTGAATATCCAAGGAAAGGTATTTGGGTTATAGGTTTTGCAACTAAAGATAACAAAGGATTAATTAGTCAAAAAGTTAATGAAGATTTGGTTAATATTTTTGTTCCAACTACGCCGAATCCAACTAGTGGATTTCTACTTATGGTGCCAAAAAGAGATCTTATATATCTTGACATTTCTTTCGAGCAAGCTTCAAAATTTATTGTATCAGCAGGAACATCCGAACCAATTTAATCACTATCAACTTCATTAAGTATTTCAGCCTTATCAAAAAGTTTTAAAAGAAAGCTAAACTTACTTCCTTTTAACAAATCGTGTTCCACTTCTTTAATGTGAGTTTCAGCTATTTTAAATAAGTCCTCATGATGCACAGGATCAGCAATTCTAAAATATTTAAGCCCGCTTTGTTGAAAGCCTATTATATCTCCATAGCCTCTTAATTTCATATCCTCTTCTGAAATTAAAAAACCATCGTCAGTAGATTTTAATATCTTAAGTCTTTTAATTGCTTTTTTGCTTAATGTGTTTTTAAACAACAAAATGCATATAGCTTGTTTTGTACCTCTTCCCACGCGACCTCTCAATTGATGTAATTGAGCCAAACCAAATTTATCTGCATTTTCTATTATTATTAAATTGGCGTTAGGAAAGTCTATCCCAACTTCTATAACAGTTGTAGAAACTAAAATTGAAATTTTTTTCTTTAAAAATTTTTTTAAAACAGATATTTTTTCTTCCTTTGAAATAGATCCATGAATAATGTCTACTTTTTTAGGATATAATTTATTTAAAACATCATACCTTTTGGTTACAGATGTGTAATTTAGAAATTGAGATTCATCAATTAGGGGACAAACCCAAAAAATTTGATTATCAGAGGCAACCTCTTTTTTAATGTAGGGCCACAATTCTTTTATTTTATCTTCAGGTTTAGTTAGAGTGATAATTTTTTTTCTATTAACAGGTTTTTCTGTGATTTTAGAGATATCCATATCACCATAAAGAGTCATCATCATTGTTCTCGGTATTGGGGTTGCAGACATTAATAAAACATCACAATTATCACCACCCTTTTTTGCTAAGTTCATTCTTTGCTTAACTCCAAATTTATGTTGTTCGTCAACTATTATTAAACCTAAATTTTTAAAAAATATTTTTTTTTGAAAAAGTGCGTGTGTGCCAATAATCAAATTAATGGACCCGTCTTTGAGTTCGCCTAATATTTTTTTCTTTAGTTTATATTCAGATTTTCCTGTTAGAAATTCAATATTTATTTTAGTGTTAATAAAAATTTTTTTAGCTAACTCAAAATGTTGACGAGCTAAAATTTCAGTAGGTGCCATAAAGGCACACTGGAAGTTTGATTCAAGAACCATAGACGCAGCAATCAATGAAACTATTGTTTTTCCAGACCCAACATCTCCTTGAATAATTCGAAACATTCTCTTATGTGATAATAGGTCTAATTCAATTTCACTACACACTTTTACTTGACTTTTAGTTAAGGTAAAACTTAATGAGGTAATTATTTTTTCTGCTAATTTTTTTTTAAATTTTTTTTTTTTATTTTTATTAATTCTTATAACTTTTCTATTATTAGACAATGTTAATAAATGGGCAAAAATTTCATCATAAGCCAATCTTCTGTAAATACTCGAGTTAATATCTTTATCACCCTTAATATTATGCAAATCTAAAATACATTTCTTCCAGGGTAAAAAATTCATCTTTTTGATAAAAGTGTCATCATACCATTCATTTATTTCTGGTAAATTATCTAAAACTTGTTTAATTATTTTTCTATAAGATTTTTCATTTAGACCTTCTGTAAGAGAATATTTTGGTACAATTTTAGCTACATAATCAATGTTTGAAATTTTTGTTATATATTCAGGATTTGTTATTTGATATTTTTTATTATAAAAATTTATTTTACCACTTATTACAACCCACTCATTAAGTGGAAGTATTTTTTTTAAATAACCCTCTCTGCTATTAAAAAAAATTATATCTATTTTACCCTTATTGTCCTCGCAATTAATTTTATTAGGTAATCTTCTTAGTCTTGGAAAATTATATTTTTTTACTAGCACTTTTATAGTTAATGTTTTACCTACCTCCAACTTATCTAGCTCAACTGTTTTTCTTCTGTCCGTATAATCGTAAGGAATGTTCCATAATAAGTCGTTAATACTTTCAATTTTTTTATTTTTTAAATATTTACTTAATTTTGGTCCAACACCGTTTATTGTTGTTACACTATTAAATAGGTAATCTTTTTTTTTATACAGACTCATTATTATTGTATAATATACTTTTATTGTGAAAAAATTAGAAAATTTAAAAAAAAAAATAATCTACAGATCATCTTATAGAGGTACAAAAGAAATGGATTTATTATTAAGTGCTTTTGTTAAGTATTACATAGAATCATTATCAATTAATGATCTTTTTGAATTAGAAAAGTTTCTCAATTTTGAAGACGAAGTAATAGGTGATTTTTATTTCAAAAATAAGATTTCAAAAGATTTAGAAAGAAACCGCTTTTCTAGTTTATTTAAGAAATTCAAATTCTAATTGGCGGAGAGGGTGGGATTCGAACCCACGAACGAGTTGCCCCGTCGCTGGTTTTCAAGACCAGTGCTTTCAACCGCTCAGCCACCTCTCCTTTATTCCAATTAGGACATCTTAATACTATCAAAAAGCAATAAAAACAATAACCATATAAGCTTTTGTAATACTAGTTTATACATTTAATTTATGGTAATTAAAAAAATGTCAAAATTATTTAAAATATTAATATTATTAATCACATTTACAATAAATTCAAATAATTCAAACGCATCTGAAGAAGGATTCAATAAATGGATAGACTCCTTTAGACTAGAAGCTATCAATTATGGAATTTCCAAAACAACTGTTAAAAAAACTTTAGCGAATGTTAAGTATTTATCACAAGTGATCAAATACGATAGACATCAACCAGAATTTTATGAAGATACATCTACGTATATTAAAAAAAGAGCCAACAAATTAAAAGTAAACAAAGGTATTAAATTATATAAAAAACATATTAATTTTATAAATACTATCGAAAAAGAATTTTCCGTTGAGAAAGAACTTTTATTATCATTAATGGGCATTGAAACTAATTTTGGAAATTATTTAGGAAAGATGGATATACTTTCTTCTTTAGCGACACTAAGTTTTGATAAGAGAAGAAGTGATTTTTTTACAAAAGAGCTGCTAACTTTACTTAAATTAGTTGATGATGAGAAAATAGATATGGATATTTTATTTGGATCGTGGGCAGGGGCTGTAGGTAATTTTCAATTTATGCCATCTACTATAAAAAATTATGCTATCGATTACGATAAAAATTCTATTATTGAACTAAAAAAATTTGATGACAGTTTTGCATCAGCTGCAAATTATATTAATAAAATAGGATGGAAAAAAAACAGTCCTTGTTTCATAAAAGTAAATTTGAAAGATGACATACCTAAAAAATATTTAAATAAATCTGCAAAAAAAATTAATAATAAAAAAGAATTTAAATTTTTTAAGAATTATATTATAGATTCAGAAGATTCAAAAGATTTAAAAATTTCAGACGATTTATTAGTTGGAATAATTACACCAGACAAAGATATTGTAACAGATTCTAAAGATTTAACACCCGCATATATAGTTTTCAAAAATTACGAATTAATCTTAAAATGGAATAGATCTTTAAGATTTGCCTTAGCTGTATGCACATTAAAAGAAAAGTTTGAAAATGAAATTTAAAATTTTGTTAATTATTTTATTGTCATCTTGTGTGGCTAATAATTCTTCACATAATGCTAAATCTTCTTATATGTCTAAAGGCTTTGCTTATGTTTATTCTGATTTAGATTTTATAAATAAAATTACTACTAAAAAGTTCAACAATAATGAGCTTCTCATAGGACACTCTTTTTTAAAGCGAGGTACTGTTATAAAAGTAGTGAATCCCTCAAATAATAAATTTATAAAATTAAAAATTACAAAAAAAACAAAATATCCTGATTTTTACACAGTTTTAATTACAAAAAAAATAGCCAATAAATTAGAAATTAATGAAGATATTCCGTTTGTTGAAATCTATGAATTAAAGAAAAATAAGTTCTTTGTCGCTGACAGGGCTGAGACTTTTAAAGAAGAGAAGATGGTTTATAATAAAGCTCCAATCACTAATGTTAAAATAGATAATATTTCCACAAATCAGTATAAAAAAGTTAAAAAATTAAAAATTTTTTCTATTTTTATTGCAATTTTATATAAAAGAGATAGTGCTATGAATTTAACAAAAAAAAATATCAAATATTAAAAAAATTATAATAATAAATATATATATATTTATAAA
>Ga0115000_10003309_pt1 | contig 13515 bp, 14 predicted proteins | sample ArcticOcean_MG_C_6_FD_89690 | JGI IMG/M metagenome (GOLD analysis project Ga0115000, IMG submission 89690) | Marine microbial communities from western Arctic Ocean - ArcticOcean_MG_CB8_128 | ecosystem: Environmental > Aquatic > Marine > Oceanic | place: Arctic Ocean: Canada Basin | collected...
ACCTGGTCTCAAGCCTCTATCATCTAAAAGGACATCAAAGCCTGAATCTAATAACTTTTGATAAAGAGAATTTGTTTTATCTTTAACTTCCTGACTCTTATCAAAACCAATTGGCGTCAGAATAATTTCAAACGGGGCTATAGAGCTTGGGAAAATAATACCCTTCCCATCATTCCCTTGCTCAATTGCTGCAGCTACAATTCTTGAAACGCCTATACCGTAACAACCCATCAATAGAGACTTAGGCTTGCCTGATTCATCAATAAATTCAGCTTTCATAGCTTCAGAATATTTTTTGCCTAGCTGGAAAATATGTCCCACCTCAATACCTCGACAAGTTTTTAATTTATCTCTATCAGGATGATCTTTAGCTACCTCACTATTAGCAGCAAAATCTGTCTCTTCACTATAAACAAGCTCATCTTCACCAGAATCAGCTAGCACATGAAACTCATGGGACCCATCCCCACCAATTGCTCCATTATCAGCCTGAACAGCTCTAAATTTCAAGCCAATTGTTTCAAATATTTCAGTATACGTTTTGTACATTTTTTCATAAGTACTTTTTAAACAATCCATATTGCTATGGAATGAATATGAATCTTTCATCAAAAATTCTCTTGCGCGCATCACCCCAAATCTTGGCCGTATTTCATCTCTAAACTTAGTTTGTATTTGGTAGAAGTTGATAGGTAATTGTTTATAACTATTAATCTCTTTTCTAACGATGTCAGTGATCACCTCTTCATGGGTGGGGCCAAAACAAAAAAGACGGTCATGTCTATCTTTTATTTTAAGCATTTGGGGACCAAATATGTCCCATCTATTGGTTTCTTCCCAAAGTTCTGCTGGCTGTACTGCTGGCATAAGTAATTCAATTGCATCAGCTTCATCCATTTTTAATCGAATAATTGACTCAACTTTTTTTAAAACTCTAAGCCCCATAGGCATCCAACTATATAAACCAGATCCAAGTCTACGAATTAAACCTGCTCGAATCATTAATTGATGACTAATTAATTCAGCATCAGCTGGTGCTTCTTTGAGGGTTGAAATATAAAATTTAGATGCGCGCATAGTTATTTTCTTTTAGTTTATTAATTTTAATAATTCTTTAATATCTTGCCACAATTTTTTCTTTCTCTCTGGATTTTCAACCATTTCTTTTAATGAAACAGATGCGATAGATGGAATAGTCAAACTTTTTATATTGATTGAATTATTGTATTGGTCATCAAGGAATACTAAATATTCAGAATCGCCTAGCTTATTTAAAAACTCAGATTTTTCTATTTTCTCTAATTCATTCACCTCTTCAGATTTATCGCATAAAGTATCTAAGTATGTACTAATTCTTTTTAGTAAATCTAATTCAGAATCATCAGATAAACTATGAATAGGAGCAATAAAAAGAACATTATGTTTCTGTAATTTAATTCTTTTTAAATAAATTAAAATTTCATTACTTGAATGAGTCGTTTCTTGAGTTTGGGTCTTAGATGAGCCCAATACCCATATTGGGCTTAATCCAAGCTCATCATATATTAATGATTGATTAATAGTATCTTTGTTCACAAAACTAAGCCCATTAAAATTGCATCCTCTTTAGCACCTTTATTTCTATAATAATTATTTCGAATACCTATCTCGTTAAATCCGTTTTTTTCATATAATTTAATAGCTGATAGATTAGATTTCCTTACCTCAAGAAAAATATTGGTAATCTTTGCTTTCCTACAATCTGAAAAAAGATTTTTTAACATTAGCTGGCCAAATCCTTTTTGTTGCGATTCCGATGTTACAGTTATATTTAGCAATTGACATTCGTCTACAGCAAATAAAGCAATATAATATCCAATAATATCATTTTCACTCTTTAAAACCTTAAATAAGTTTTTGGCTCCATATGAATCAATAAAATTTTTTCTACTCCATGGTGATAAATGGCATTTGCTTTCAATTTTAACAATCTCGTCTAAATCGTCTTTTTTAAAACAATGTATTTTTCTATTATTCATTTAAAAATTATTTTTTACTAAGTCTTTCTTTAGTAGTTTGAGCCACTTTATTCCTAATATAAGTGGGAGCAGCATTTTTTAAATTAAATGTTTTATCGAATCGAGGTTCAGAAAGAATGGCTATTGAGGCAGCTAACGAGCATCTACCTGAAAAATAACTTAGTTCAATATCGCAATATTGCGATTCAAATTCTTTTTTATAGTTATTTACCCCCGAACCAATAACTATAAATTTTTTCAACTTTGGTAGTTTCGGTAATTCAGATGGATTAAAAAGACCTGGCTCCATAAGTGGGGTAATGGTTCCATTTATATTTTGATATATTCCCAGATAAACTTGACCCATTCGCGCATCAATACATGAAATAGAAATCTCTTGTTTTGACAATAAGGCTAATGCCTCAAGTGTATTAACTCCAATAATTGGTAATTTATTTGCATAAGCAATTCCATATGCAAGGCCACAAGCAATTCGAATACCAGTGAAAGAACCTGGGCCAGAGCCAAAAGCAATTGCATCTACATCATTTATTTTCAAACCACTTTCACTTAATAGCATTATTATTTCAGGAAGGATATTCTCAGAATAGTCTTTACCAGAAGGAAAACTTTTTTCGCTAATTTCATTCCCAATTTTTAAAGCAATTGAAATAACCTCAGTGCAGGATTCTATTGATAATATAATCATTTGAGCATTATAAATCTTTTAAGAACTCAATTACATCAATCTGCTCTCTTGTTCTCTTAAAATTAGGAAGGCTGCGCCAGAATTTTTTCCCATATGGCTTTAATATAATTCTTTGATCACAAACCATTAGTACTCCTTTATCTGATTCATCTCTTATAAGCCTTCCCGCCCCTTGTTTAAATGAAATAATTGCTTTTGGTAGCTGAAAAGTTATAAAAGCATTAACTCCTTTAGCAGTTAGCATATTTATCTTTGACTCAAATATTGGATCTCCAGGGGATTGAAATGGAAGCTTATCAATTATTACAAGTGATAAATCTGAACCTCTAACATCTACTCCCTCCCAAAAACTTAAAGAACCAATTAATACTGCATTACCATTTTTTTTAAATTGATCTAATAGCTTTGTTTTGGAACCAGATCCTTGTGTCAAAATTGGATAGCCAATATTATGCTTTTCAAATTCATCTTTTAATAAGCTTGTAATTTCATTCATTGACTTAATGCTTGTTGACAAAATAAAGGCGCGTCCTTTCGATGCAATCAAAAGAGGATAAACCTGACTAACCAAATGATTATTAAATACCCTACTATTAGTTTCTGGCATCTCTTTTGGCACATACAAATATGCATTTTTAGAATAATTAAAAGGACTTTGAAGTAGTTTAGTTTCTGCGTTTTCTAGTCCCATTAGTGACTGAAAGTGATTAAAGCTTGAATTTACTGCCAAAGTTGCAGAGGTAAAAATCCATGCTGCCTCGCTGTCTTCTTGGAATTTTTTAAAATTGTCTGCAACGCTTATAGGAGTTATGTTGAACTGAATAGATTTAGAAAAAACTTCAATCCAATGAATATAGTTCTGATCGCTATCATGAATCCAATGAGTTAGCTTTGATACAACTTCTTCACAACGATCTAAAAGCCTCTTAAAATCCGAATCCTGATCACTGTGGGCCCTAAAAAAATCACAAAGCTTTTTTAATTCTATGGTTAAATTATTTACTTTTTCTTTAAAATTATTTAAATTTTCTATTTTTTCAATACTAATTCTTTGATTTCTATAATCAAATAGTGAGCTTAAAGAATTCGTTTCTTCAACTATTAATCTTGATATCTCTAATAATTTTTGTTTATCTTTAACTTGATTTACAAGAATTTTTTGCATATCTTGGATAAGGTGAATAATTTGATTAGTTGATATATTTACGCCAAGGAAAATCGAAGCTACTTCAGGAATCTTGTGAGCCTCATCAAAAATAACTGTATCTGCCTTGGGTAAAATTTCTGATAATTCAGCATCCTTTAAAACAAAGTCTGCAAAAAAAAGATGGTGATTAACAATTACTACCTCCGAAGCAATAGCTTCTTTTCTAGCTTTAACAACAAAACAATCTTTATAAAATTCACAATCTTGGCCCAAACAATTCTCTTTAGTTGATGTTACAAAGGGCCATATAGTTGATGATTCAGGAATATTATCGAATTCAGATATCTCACCTGATTTACTATGATCAGTAATCTTTTTTATTTCATGAATGTATTTGGCATCTTCTCGATTTAAAAATTGTCCTTCAATCAATGCATTCTCCATTCTCAAATGACAAATATAATTAGACCTACCTTTTAATATTTTAATATTAATAGGAATTTTAAGGGCATCCCGAATTGTTGGAATATCTTTTAAGAAAAGCTGTTCTTGCAAATTTTTTGTGGCAGTTGAAACAATTACCTTGCCTCCATTAATTAAAGCTGGAGCTAAATATGCAAAAGTTTTCCCGACCCCTGTACCAGCTTCAACGATTAAGGATTTTTTTTGCTCTATTGTTTCATTTACAATCTTCGCCATTTCAACCTGTTCTTGTCTTTCATGAAAATTTTTAACAATGGCACTAAGGGGTCCTGAGCTTTGAAAAAATTCCTCTATAATTAATTGTTTCTTCATTTAATTTAAAATTGCTATCATAAAGACTATTGAAGGAACTAAAATCAAATATCTCAAGTCGTATAATTGTAAATATTTATATTTAGTATATTTATTCATAATTTAGTTGTTTTCTGACACATAATAGCTAATATTTAATGTAATATTTGGGTTTATGAAATTTAATAATTTAAAGATGAAAGTTTAATATGCGCACAAAACTAGAAAAATTCTTATTAATACTTAGCGGGGCAATTGTTGGAATTCTCATCAGTATCAATTTACCAGTCTTTGCTGATAAGACAAAATCTACAAACCTTCCAATTGAAGAGCTGAGAACATTTGCGGAAGTGTTTGGAAAAATTAAATCTGATTATGTTGAAGAAATAGGTGATAAAAAATTAATCAATGAGGCATTAAATGGAATGCTGTCAGGCCTTGATCCGCATTCATCTTTTTTAGATATTGATCAAACAAAAGACCTTCAACAAGGTACAACTGGAGAATTTGGTGGACTTGGTATTGAGGTCGGCATGGAAGATGGTTTTGTTTTGGTAATTTCTCCAATTGAAGATACGCCAGCTTATAAAGCTGGTTTGAAAAGTGGTGACTTGATCATGAAGCTAGACTCGACTGCTGTGAAAGGTTTGACTTTGAATGAGGCAGTAAAACTAATGAGAGGGAAGCCAGGTTCAACAATAACCCTCCAAGTTTTAAGAAAAGGTGTCAACGCACCTTTTGATTTAAAAGTAACCAGAGCTCAAATTAAAACAAAAAGCGTTAAAGCAAAGCTAGTTGAGCCAAACTATGCTTATTTTAGAGTTACTCAATTTCAAGAGAAAACTGGTGAAGATCTTGCAAAAGCCCTAAAGAAATTAAGAGCTGAAAATAAGTTTGCTTTTAACGGAATCATTTTAGACATGAGAAATAATCCTGGTGGACTTTTAAATTCATCAGTAGCGGTATCTGCTGCATTCCTCAAAGAAGGCGATTTAGTTGTTTACACTGAAGGTAGAGCCCCTGACTCAAAGATGCATCTAACTACTTCAACAGAGAATTTTGTTAGGGATAATTTAGAGAAAAATAATTTCCTTAAAGATTTACCTTCGGATATTAAAGATACTCCTATGGTCGTCCTTATTAATAATGGGTCTGCTTCGGCTTCAGAAATTGTTGCAGGCGCTCTACAAGACCATAAACGCGCACTAATAGTAGGTACTAGGAGTTTTGGTAAGGGGTCAGTCCAGAGTATTATGCCCATGAATAATGGCACAGCTATTAAATTAACAACTGCACGATACTTCACTCCAAATGGAAGATCAATCCAGGGCAAAGGTATTGTGCCAGATATTATTGTTGAAGATGGTATGTCGACAATCGCTATTCGGGAAGCTGATTTAAGTAACACATTATCCAATCCTGAGGATGATGTTGATGCTGATGAAGAATCGACAGCTGCCAATCCTGAGGATGTAAAAAGTGTTCCAACTTCAAATGGTCAAGAAGCATTGAGAAACTTTAAACCTATCGAGCTCGGTGGAAAAGATGATAAACAGTTTATTGAAGCATTAAATATTCTTAAAGGCATTGACCTTTATCAAAAAGATTAACTTTCTAAGTTAGAAATATGCTTGATTCAATTATTAATGAATTTGATAAAGCCCTAAAGGTACTAACTGTTCCCACTCATCCACAAAGATTAAGGCCTGACAGTAATTTTAAGGGTTCTTATACACTAAGTCCGGAAGAACGCGAAAATCATAGTAAATACATGCGCGTTAACCATTCAGGAGAAGTTTGTGCACAAGCCTTATACAGAGGGCAACTTTTCTTTAATAAAAATAATGAAATCCACAAACAATTAGAAACAGCAGCAAATGAGGAGCTTGATCATTTAGCATGGTGCCAATCAAGAATTGAAGAGCTAAACGGCAATACAAGTCGCCTTAATTTCTTTTTATATACAGGGTCTTTTGCTATTGGAAGTATTGCTAGCATAATCGACGAAAAATATAATTTAGGATTTTTAGCAGAAACAGAAAAACAAGTTTCATTTCACCTAGAAAAGCATTTAAGTATAATCTCTCCGAAAGATAAAAGAACAATTGCAATACTTAAGCAAATGAAAAAAGATGAAGAAAAACATGAAGCTTCAGCAAAATTAATGGGGGCTAAAGAATTACCAAGCTTTATCCAGAAAACTATGGAATTCACATCTAAAATTATGACCGCCTCAACACATAAAATTTAAAAAATTTTATTCTTATCGTATAATAAATTCATGGGGAAAAAATTTCAAGATGCTTTTCAGCTTCATAAAAACGGTAACCTTCAGGAAGCAAAAAAGATTTATGAGCTAATTTTAGAAGAAACCCCAAACGACTTTCATTGCCTTCATCATCTTGGTCTTATTGCTAAAAATAATAAAGAATATCAATCCGCCTTTGAGCTAATCTCTAAAGCAATTACTATAAATCCAAATGTTGCTGCAACACATTTCAACCTTGGCAATGTATTAAAAGAGCTTAATAAAATTAATGATGCTATTACGAGTTACGATAAAGCGATTAGCATTGAGCCAGACCAAGAACTTTACTTACTGAAGGGGCAAGCCTGCTATGAGCTCGAAATATTTCATGAGGCTTTAGCAAGTTATGACGAATGTATTAAGCTCAATCCAAATTCTTATTTAGCATATTGTAATAGAGGGTTAATTCTTGTTAACCTTAAAAAAGTTAAAGATGGAATTGATGATTATGATAAGGCTATCAAAATTAATTCTAATTTTATAGGTGCCCGATATAACAGGGCTCTTGCTTTAAAAATATTAGGAAAGAATAGCGAGTCTATAGAAGCATTCAAAGCAATAATCAAAATAGAACCAAGCCATCTTCAAAGTTTGTTTGAAATTGCTGAGCTCTATAGAGCCAAACAAGAATTCAATTTAGCGCAAACTTACTGTAAACAAATACTCACAATTAACCCAACCCATAGTAAAGCAATGATATTAAGTATAAAAATAAGAAAGATAACTTGTGATTGGACTTGTTATGAAAAAGATATGTCGTATGCATTGGAAAAAATAAATAATAATGAGGAATCAATTGGGCCCCTTTCCTCATGCTCATATTTTAAGGATCCTGCTATACAAAAATTATCCGCGACATATGCTTCTACATATAAACTTCCTAATAATTTGTTTAAAAAAATCGTTCCCTACAAGAATCACAAAAAAATTCGTATTGCATATTTTTCTCCAGATTTTTGGACGCATCCTGTTTCAAATTTATTAGTTGAATGCATAGAAAAACATGATCAATCAAAATTCGAAGTATATGGATTTTCTTTGGTTGATAGGCCAGATGATCCAACCAATATGAGGCTTAAAAAAGCATTTACAAAATATATAAATGTAGAAAAGAAACTTTCCAAAGATATTGTTAAGCTTGCTAGAGAAATGGAAATTGATATTGCGATTGATCTAGCAGTTTATACTGGACAAACTAGGCCTGAAATTTTTGCTATGCGAGCAGCTCCAATTCAAATTAATTACTTAGGGTTTCCGGGCACTTCAGGGGCTAATTACTTTGATTACATTATTGCTGATTCAATTATGATCCCAAAAAATTATCAAAAATATTACAGCGAAAAAATTTTTTACCTTGATATATGCTTTCCAATTGACACGAAAAAAGCTAGCGTTCAAAATGCCTTCAATAGACAATATTTTAATTTACCAATTAATTCCTTTATTTTTTGCTGCATAAATAATCAATATAAATTTAACCCATTTATTTTTAATAGTTGGATGAAAATCTTAAGCAAAGTCGATGACAGCATACTTTTTTTACGTTCAGACAATAACGTAGCGAAAGAGAATTTAAGAAATGAAGCTGTTGCACAAAATATCGACCCGGATAGGTTAATCTTTGCCAAACATCTTGATTATCCAGAGTATATTGAAATGCTCCACTTGATGGATTTATTCTTAGACACGTACCCATTCAACGGGATGTCTTCTTCTTGTGATGTCCTATGGTCTGGTTTGCCAATATTAACTTTAATAGGTGATACTTACTCATCAAGAGGAAGTGCGAGCCTATTAAACTCGGTTAAATTAGAGTCGCTAGTAACTCATTCTATTGATGATTATGAGAAACTAGCAATTAATCTTGGAAATAACCCAAAGAAACTTAAAAAACTAAGAGAAAGAATTTCTGATAGAACAATACTAGATTTATATAATGTTAAAAAATTCACAGATAATATCGAAGATGGTTATCAAAAAATTTATGCTAGGTCTCAGGCCAATCTGAACCCTGATAATATTGAATGAAAAATTTTAATGAAACATTGGCAACATTTTCAGATGTATGCCACATAAAGGAAATTACATTATTTAATAGTTATGGGTATAAAACAGGATGCATTTTAAATAAACCAGGAACCCAAGGATCAATAAAATTATACAACCACTTATTTCTTGTTTTTGGCGAATTGGATACGAATGCAGCTCTTGAAGGATTGAATCTTTATTGCGAACATGTTGAAGATGCTAAAAATAATCCTGGAAAGCATCCAAATATAGATTGTTTGCTTGATATTATTGAGACAAAAGAAACGCTTAAGATAGTGATTACTTAGTTTTTAGAAAGATAGAGGCCAAACTAAAGCCTTGATCACTTGCTTCCTTAATGAGCCTAACTCCTTTATCCCTCTCTATTGGGACAATGTACCCATAATAATATAGCAAACCTAAGCCAAACAATGCTGAGGCATTCTTATTGCCAGCAGATTGTTTAAGCCAAGTATAGGCTTCTGCTTTGGTGACTCCCCTATTATTTACGTATAAGCCCCACATTAAATATTGCATCACAATATCGCCCTGATTCCCTTGTTTTCTAATTTTATTCAATATTTCTATAGAGATAATGCCTTTACTTTCGTCGTAAACTTCTGGCGTGATGAGCGTATTAATAGAATCATTAGCAATGACAGGAATTTCCCAACTTAAATAATGTGCACTTTTAGTATGTCCTTGAAAGGCGGCAAGTGTAAAGTATTCCTGTGCTTTTTCTGCATCTTCATTGAGAAGGCTTTGTGCGAATAAAAACTGTGCTTGAGGACTTCCATCATTGGCATCTTTTTCAATCGTATTTGAAAAAGAAGTAGCTGACAAGCTTAATAAAAAAATAAGGAGTAATTGCTTCATTTGGTATATTAATAAATTAGACATTTGAGTTTATTTGGACTAATGTAGTAGATAGTTTAACTAATAAATTAATGAAATAACAATGAATTTAATAAAAAAGTTATTAATCGTTCTCGTTCTTATAAGTGCATCTTCATTTGCTAATGCAGCGGCAAATCCAGATGTATGGCCTTATATAAAAGAGAGAATGTTTCAAGAAAGGGTAATTGAAGAAGTTGATTTTCTCAAAATTGATGGTCCAGCTAGAGCATCAAGTGGAGCTCAGGTTCCAGTGAACATCACAATAGTCCAAAAACCTGGAATCATAATTAAAAAAGTAACGCTTATTATTGATAGTAACCCAGTTCAAAAAGCTGCAACATACCACCTTACAGGGAATACTCAGAACCTTGATCTTTCTACAAGAATAAGAATGGAAACTGATTCCTTTGTTCGCGTAGTTGGTGAAGACAGTAATGGAAAATTGTATATGAGTAAAGTAGCCATCAGAGCATCAGGTGGATGCAGTGGTTATATGAATAGTGCTGATCCAGAGTTGACCAAAGATTTAGGTAAAATTCTAGTAAAAGCAAAAGAAAAATATTTAACTACCCGTATTAAACATCCTAATTTCACAGGATTACAAAAAGACTCAATTAATGGTTGGTTTGTACCCGAATGGATTGTGACTCAAGTAAGGTATGATTTTAATGGTGAGCGTATTTTGGTTGCTGAGAATGGAATTAGTATGAGCCAAGACCCATATCTTAAATTTAGATTTTCACCTTCAGAGTCGGGAACTATTACAGTTTCTGCGACTGACACCAAAGGTCAAATCTTCCTTAAAACAAAAAGTATCTAAATTATCTACTTAGTTTTATTCTTGACTTAATTTCACTGTAAAAATTCACGATTATTGGAATAATGGCGATTAAGTTAAATATGCCAAATATGACCAATATGTTTAAAAGATATTTTTTATAACTAATAATGAGTGCATTTAATTCAATCAGCTTTAATTGATTAGCATTTAGATCTTCTTCCTGTTTATTTACTAATCTTTCAAGGTCGCATTGCTTATTGGATTCAGTACAAAAAGCCATTTGCCTATCGTATTCCTGAAGAAAAATATCATGTGAGAAATACTCATTTATCAATAAGAAAAGGGATAAAAAGAATCCAATAATTGCAAACAGCCAAAAGAATTGTTTGCTAGATTTTTTTATCATTTTTAATCCTCTCTTAACTAATTTATTAACTATACAACAATGTTATGAAATAATAAATTTAAAGCCAGCAACAACTAATACCAAACCTAGAGCTTTTTTCATAAAACTCTCATTAAATATCTTAATACCAAGCTGAGTCCCAATTAATACACCTACAAGAACAGCAAATGCATATAAAAATATTGTATCTGGTATCAAGTGAACTGAAGTAATATTGCCTAAAAGTCCTGCTACTGAGTTAAATAAAATAAATGCAGCAGCGGTTCCCGAGGCTCCTTTAACACTTGTCCACCCTAAAAAAACAATTAATGGAGATAAAAAAATACCGCCACCTGTGCCTGTTAGGCCGGAAACAAAACCAATCATAACTCCAGCAAATATTCCTAATAAAAAATTGACAGGGCGATTAGATTTTTTTTTCAAGTGTTGAAAAATATTAAACAAGAATTGAAAGCCAGCGAATAACAAAATAACTCCTACTAGACGCTTATAAGATTCTGAGGGTAAACTAACATAACCTCCTAGGAAAGCAGCGGGAATTGATCCTAATGCAACTGGAATAAATACTTTAAGATTGAATAATTTATTTTTTATAAAACGATAACTTGCAACGGATGATACGATTATATTCAATACTAAACCAATAGGCTTAATTGAGGCAATTGGTGTTCCCATAATTGCCATTATTGCAATATATGATGAAGCACCACCATGCCCTACAGAGGAATACAATATGGCGCCAAAGAAAATTAATGTTGCTGTGACATAATCAGACAAGATAAATGTCATTCTAGGACTTAAAAATAAATGCTTTAGTCAAAACAATTTTCCAAAGCTTCCTTATTAACCACCTTAAACCTTCCAGTACTTTTTGTGTTGTCATTTTGATAATGAAAATACATATCGAAATGACCTGAATCTAATATAGCCTTAGATAAATTATACGGGATAATCTCATTCCTTCTTATATTGCTCTGGCTTGTTGTTGCAATGAATTCGTACTTTCCACTCTTGATTGCAATAGTTTTAAACCAATTTCTCACAGTAAAAGAATATATTGGCGGCTTAAGACTTTTATGTCCTTGCTGATATATTTTGTAATGCTTATTCATATCAAAAACATTCTTATCTTGATTGTAAAATAATATTTCAAAATATTTCTTCCTTTCTTTTTCGTCGTAATTTTTTCTACATGATACGGTTAATTTAAGATGCTTGTCATCAATTGGTGCAAAATAATTACCCAAAGTGAAGTCATTAAAGGATTGTCCAACTGCATAAGAAAAATTTGTTACTAGGAAAAGGAATAAGAGGTATTTTTTTAACATTAGAATAGTTTATCAACTTTATTTCTATTTTAGTTAAAATGATTCTTCTTTTGACAAAAATCGCCACTTACCTTCAGGTATTGCGCTTAGCTTAACATTTCCAATTCTCACCCTTTTAAGGCCAATTACTTTTAGACCAACTAATTCACACATTTTTCTTATTTGACGGTTTCTACCTTCAATTAAAATAAATTTTAACTGTTCCTTATTTTGCCATTCTACTTTTGCTGGTTTAAGCACATACCCATCCAGCTCTAATCCATGATTTAATAATTTTAATCCTTCGTCAGTTAAATTTCCCTCTACCCTTACCAGATATTCTTTTTCAATATCAGCGCTTTCTTCACCTATAATTTTTTTTGCAATTCTTCCGTCTTGGGTTAATACAAGCAATCCAGATGAATCAATATCTAATCGCCCGGCTGGCGCTAAGCCTTCCCTATTAAATATTGGATTACGCTCAGATTCAATATCGTGACCATCAATTTTGTAATAATTATCTGGGATGATTAAGCTTGATGCCGGAGTAAATTCTTTGTCATCATCTAAATGGGAAATATAGCTGACTGGTTTATTTAATATCACGGTTGCTTTAAGTGATTGATTAAGTCTGGCTTTTTTTAAAAGCTCAACTTTTTGACTACGGCATGCTTTAGTCCCGAGTTCACCAACAACTTTTCCATCAAGTAAAACTAAACCCTGCTCGATATACTTATCAGCTTCTCGTCTCGAGCATAGACCAAGCTCAGACAATATCTTTGATATGCGCACTTGCTCCATATAACCAACTTTTTAACTTACTTTAAATTTTACTTAGGTTTGTTTGATAGGTGCTGGTGAAGATATAAAGCCACTCTTGATACGCCATTCATAGCCCAGAGAGACAATGTTGCACCAGATACTCCATCAATTCTCTTATCTAGTTTATCACCTTCTAACCCAACGCCATTATATTGTTTAGTGAAGGCTGGATATTTTACCTCCCACCCTCGACTTTCTCGGAATTCTAAAACTTTTATTTTTTCAATTTTGCTATTTTTAATTACAATACCAAAAGTAATTGGCTCTGTTTTACCAATTTCTTTCAATATCCATGCTGTTCTACCTTCTTTTTCCCAATACTTTATTATTAATCCACCA
>Ga0115000_10003311_pt1 | contig 13510 bp, 10 predicted proteins | sample ArcticOcean_MG_C_6_FD_89690 | JGI IMG/M metagenome (GOLD analysis project Ga0115000, IMG submission 89690) | Marine microbial communities from western Arctic Ocean - ArcticOcean_MG_CB8_128 | ecosystem: Environmental > Aquatic > Marine > Oceanic | place: Arctic Ocean: Canada Basin | collected...
CGCGGCGCGCAGGTTCCCCGCGAGGCGCCGCGCGTTCGCCACCGGCACGATGGGGTCCGCGGCGCCGTTGATGATCAGGACGCGGTCCAGGGGCGCGTCCGAGGCCAGCGCATGCGCGAGCCGCGCCTCGAGACTCTCGCCGCTCAGCGCGGCGCCCACGACCTGCTCGGCCCGCGCCGCGACGAACGTCAGGAGGCCACGCTCCCAGCCCGCGGCGCCGGCCGCGCGCGCGTAGCGGGCGGCGTAGGCGTTGAGGGTGGCCGTGTTCTCCCTCGCCTCCGGCCCGTAGGTCGCCCCGAGGCCCCGCGGCCAGAAGTCCGTCGACAGCACGAGGCGCCGCAGCAGCACCCGGAAGGGCCAGCGCGTCGCGATGAACCGCGTCGCCGCGCCGACGAGGCGCGCGACGGGGAGCGCCGGTCGCTTCGCGCGCGCCGGAGGACCGGGCGGCCGCCGCCTGCGTGAGTATCAAGTGAGGCGTCGATGACGCTGAACGACCAGACGCCGCCAACACACCCCGCGACGATCGCCGGCGCTATGAGAACGAGCGCCGTCCGCGTGCCGGCCTTGGCCGCGCGCACCGCCGCGTCCGCGGCGCTCACCGCGCCCATGGAGTGCCCTACGAAGACGACGCGCGACGCGTTCCGGGTCAGGGCCTGCGCCACGTCGCCGCTCAGCGCGTACTTCCTCCGTTGGCGGGGCCGCCGCGTCAAGCCAAAGCCCGGGTGGTCGTGCGCCAGTGCTTGCGCCACGTCGGTCCGTCGCGCGAGCGCCGGGAGCAGGTCGTCGAACGACTCCGACGTCAAGCCGAAGCCGTGCGAGGCGTGTATGGTCACGGCGCCGGGACCTCCGTACGAGATGACGCGCACGCCCTCCACCGGATCCGTGTCGACGACGCGCGAGTTCTGATCCGGCAGCAGGGCGGCCGGGTCCGAGAGTTGCGGTGATCGTAATAGCTCGCGTGCGAACCCAGCCGTCAGCGACTGCGTAAGCACACCGGCGACAACGGCCGCCGCGGGCCGCTTCTTCACAAGCTTGGCGAACACGCCGAGCGCCGCGACCCACGACAGCGCCCGGTCGCCGGTCTCCGTCGGTCGGTACGTCGCGCATGCGGGGAGCACCGGGCTCGACGTGAGTGCCGCGGCGGCGACCGGGAAAAGTAAAAGCCTCATCGCTTCTTTCTTCTCTGAAAGCGCTCAGATATCGCCTCGAGCGCGCGCACGAAGGCGTAGATGACGAGGAACGCGGCCGCAAAAAGGGCACTGGCAAGCACGACCGTGCGCAGGCGCTGGGCGGGGTCTGACCAGCGGTTTAGGATGTCCTGCTCCGTGCGCTGCGGCATCAATGTGTGCGAGTGTGTCAGTGCTACAGAGATCCGCGGCGATTTGAGGGCTGGTTCTTGGGCGTTGGTCGAAAGCTCTATGCAGTAACACAATTTACGTGATCGCTTGTCAGCTTGCAGGGTACTTAAGTACTTAGTTCAAAGTATGATGATGATGTACTTACGCGGGTTTTGGGGGCACTAGCACCTAGGGGATGGATGTGAACCGCAACAGTAGGGGAGCTGGTTCAACATCGGGGGGAGGCCGTCCGGCAGGGAGCCAGTTCAAAGTATTGCGCTGGAAAACCCCGTCTATAATACCCGCACTCGCGAGCAGCGCACACGTGCGAGCCACGCTGCCGCCGTAACTGCATCTACAAGGCACCCGTTGCAGCTCCTGGATAGACACGATCAGCTGCCACGATCGCTGACAGCGCAGCAACATCAATGCGTGCAACCATGCGAGCAAAACTGCTGGCAGTGCTGCTGACGGCCGCCACCGCGCTGCGGCCGTCGCTACGCATGAGCGCCCAGCTCCCCGCCACGGACCCGTTACGACGCCGCCTCTTCCAGGGCGCGGCGGCCGTCGTCGCCTTCCGCGCGTACGAGGCGCCCGCGGCGCAGGCGGCGAGCCGCGTGCTCTGCGAGGCCTTCGCCACGCCGGCCACGGACGCCAAGGCCTATCGACTGATCGAACTGGCGAGCGGGGCGCGGGCTTTGCTGATGCAGGACCCGCGCGCGGAGAAGTGCGCCGCGGCCGTCGACGTCCACGTGGGCCACCTCAGCGACCCACCGGACCGGCCGGGCCTGGCCCATTTTTGTGAACACATGCTGTTCCTCGGCAACGCCGCGTACCCCGGCGAGGACGAGTGGGAGGCCTGGATCTCGCGAGCGGGCGGGTCCTCGAACGCGTTTACGGACACGGAGGACACGTGCTATTTTTTCGAGCTCCCGGACCCGGCCAAGATCGGCAATGCGTTGGAGCGGTGGGGCCCCTTCTTCTCCGCGCCAAGATTCGCGGCGGACGCGACGCGGCGCGAAGTCGAGGCGATCGATAGCGAGCACTCCAAAAACCTGAAGAGCGACGGCTTCCGCCTCTTCCAGCTGACCAAGGCGCGGTTCCCGGCGACCCACCCCTTCTCCAAGTTCGGCACCGGCACGCGCAAGACCTTGAGGCCGCCCGACGGAACGGGCGAGCCGCCCGTGGCGCAGCTGCGCGAGTTCTATGCGAGGAACTACGTCGGGAGCAACATGGCGTGCGTCGTGTGCTCGACCCAATCTCTAGATGTCCTCCAGAAGGAAGTGGAGCAGGGGTTACGGGACGTTAAAAACGGCGGGCCCCGGAACCCGCCCTCAACTTTATATTTTGAGGAAGCGCCCGTGCCCCAGGACACGGACGCGTACGTCGTAGGATCATTACAATCCCAGCGGGAGCTCTCCATACAATGGGTTCTCCCGTACGACCGGTCCGGCCCCGACAACGCATTTAAGGACCGCGTGGAGAAACGGTACGCCCGGGACGACCTCTTCCTCAGCCACATTTTAGGTCATGAAGGCCCTCAATCTCTGTTGGCGGATTTAAGGAGAAGGGGCCTCGCCACGAGTCTGGGCGCCGGGTCGGGCGAGGACACGGACCAGTTCCGCACTTTTGATATTAGCGTGGACCTCACTCTTAAAGGTTTAAGGGAGTGGCGGACTGTGCTCGATATGGTGCGGGGCGTCGTGCGTGCCTTACCGGAGGGCGCGTGGCCCGCGCATACGTTTGAGGAGCCCGCGCGGATGGCTTCGATAGGCTTCAAGTGGGGCGAGATCCCCGACGTGGCTTCTTTAGCTACGGCCTTGGCCGGTAAACTCCAGGTCGTGGGCTGGGGTGCCGACAAGGACTTGTCCGACTTACTCGTGTTGGACCGGACGCCGCGCGCCATGTCTCTAGAGCAGCGGAAGCGACATGTCCTCGAAACGTTAGCCGTGATGAATACGATGACGCCCCTGGTCACCGTGGTAGCGCCGGAGGACGAAGTGAAACGCGCCGCAAAAGGAAGTCCGAAAGTCGAAGCCATCTACAAGACACCTTACTTTCCCGAGAAGCTACCTGCTACCGTAACACCTTCGGTCGCCGCCTTCCCGGCTCCAAACCCCTACGTGCCCGCTATGGACCCGAAGCCCAAAGTCGCGAAGAAGGCCCGGCCTTCCTTAACTGATTTCGGGCCGCCCGTCAAACTTCTGGAGGCCGACGGCGCGACCCTGTGGCACCGCCAGGACAATATTTTCGGCGTGCCGCGCGCGGCCGTGCTCGTGCTATTACGGACCGAGGTGACGGGGTCCAAATCGGCCAGTGACGCCATCCACGCGCGCGTCTGGACGCGCCTGGCCCAGGACGCCTTGCGGGACGCCGACTACCAGACCGCATTTAGTTCTTATGATGCTTCATTAGCGGGCCTGGACTGGACCTTCGGGCCCGGGCCGCGCGGCGTGCAACTCAGCTTCGGCGGCTATGATGATAAGCTCCCGGAGCTCGCCCGGGCCGTCACCGGCGCTCTCAAGGCCTTCGACGCCATCGCCTACGCGCTGAAGGACAACTCCGCTGCTTTAGAACGGGTCCTGGACGGCGCGCGGCGCGACATCCGGGCGGCGAGGGCCGCGCCGGCCTCGTCCAAGTGCGTCGAGGAGCTCGGAGTCCTGACGGAGCGGCCCAAGTTCCCCCTGGCCGCGGCGGAGAAGGCGTTGAAGGAGACGGACGCGAATTCATTAAGGCGGTGGCTCGCCGAGAGCGCCAACGTGTTCGGGAGCGTCGCGGCGACGGATGTGCTGGTGGAGGGCAACGCGGACGCCGCGTACGCGAGGCGCATCGACATAAGCATCCGGGAGGGGCTGCGGAGCCGGCTCAGGTACGAGGGCTGGGCCGTCCCGGCGGAGCCCTCGGTCCTAAAAGTCCCGCTTGCTTTGAAGGCGCCGATCCGCTACGCCGCCAAGCCCGCCCAGAGCGACGAGTCGAACTACGCGGCCCTGTACCTGTACCAGACCGGGAGCGGGTCCCACGTCCGCGCGGCGACGCTCGTGCTCTCGTCCGTGCTCGAAGCGCCCTTCTACGACGCGCTGCGGATGAAGCGGCAGCTGGGCTACGTCGTCCAGGCCGCCGCGCGGTACTGGGAGGGCGTGTCGTCCATGGTCTTTTTGGCGCAGTCCGCGAAGAACGACAAGGAGTGCGCCGGGCCCGCGGACATCGTGGGGTACATCGAGGAGTTCATGGACGGCGAGGCCCCCAAGCTACTGGACGCGCTGGACGCGGCGCAACTGAGTGACGTCGTGGACGGCTTGGCGCGGCGCCTCGACGAGCTCCCGAAGGCGCTGAGCGGCGCCGTCGCCCCGCACTGGGACGAGATCGTGTCCCGGCGGTACGACTGGGACCGGCGCGCGCGCGAGGCCAAGGCCCTGCGGAAGCTGACCGTGGGGGACGTGCGCGCCCTCTTCGCCGCCACGCTCGCGAAGGACGGGGCGCGGCGGCGCCCCGTCCTGGTCGTGGCGGACCGCGGCCGGCCGGCGAAGCCCCCCCGCGCGGATGGGATCCCGGACGCGGCGGCGTGGGCGGCGGGGCTGGGGAGCTGGGACGACGCTTGATCGGCCGTGGTGTTATATAAGTTGTTATGGCAAGTACCCCGACGAAGAAGAGGGAGCCTTGAGAAATGGCGCGACGCTGTTGGCGTGCTTGACCTGGTATTATCTTGACCTGGTCAAAAAGACGTGATGTACGGGTTTTTCGACCCAAAGTTGCGAGCGTATTGCAACTCTCTCCTGTGGGCCAGGTGCACGCCATCGCTGATCGGTGCGATTGGGTACGCATCGACGCGATGGCGCTTTGACACCACGCATCGATGGCAAGCAGCAAGAGAGGACAGCTCTCACTGACAGACTTTACGAAATGCTTCGCGAGCGGTGCTATTGCTGGTGTTATTTGCGATGCATTGCTTTATCCGCTAGACCTATGTAGAGCACGACTCAACGCGCCGAGACCAAAGGGCGCGCCAGCCCTGCCGGCGGACCCGGTGCGCGCGCTGCTCGCCGTCGGCCGCGAGCTGCAGCCCAAGCCGGCCGCACTGTACCGCGGGCTCGTGTGTGTGCCGTGCTTTGCCCCGGCGGCCTACGGCCTGTATTTTTCCGCGTACGAGGTCGCGAGTCGCGAAACGGAGTCCGAGCTGCTGGCCGGCCTCGCCGCGGAGGCGTGCGCGAACCCCTGCTACATCCCCTACGATGTCGTGAAGCAGCGCTACATGGTGGGCCGCGCGAGCGGTAGCGTCGTGACTGCCACTCGATCAATTCTGCGAAAGGACGGCCTGCGCGGCTTGTATCGAGGTTTCCTCTTGACGTTTGCGACGTACGGGCCGTTCTCGGCAATTTACTTTTGGAGCTACGAGAAACTCACGGGGCTCGCGGGGCGGTACCCGCTCTTCTGCGGCACGCTCGCGGGAGCCCTCGCCGGCGCGGCGACGCAGCCCGTCGACTGGCTCAAGACGCGCGTGCAGGTGTCCGCGGACGTCGGCGGGTCGTCCACGCGCATCGTGCTCGACGCTATACGCGACGAGGGCATTTCGGCCTTGTTTAGAGGGGCGGCGGCGCGCGCGTTCTGGCTGGGCGCGAGCTGCGGGATCACGATGCAGGTTTATGAAAGCGCGAAGGAGGCGCTCGGGGTGTCGGTAAGTTAATGTATATTTAATATCTGTTTTTCTTTTTAAATCCGGTCTGGCTTACGATTGGCCGCAAGCTATCGCAGGGGCGGTGCGGACGGGAGGGCTAGAAAACCCGTTAGCTCTAAATTAATCGAGAATCTGATGCTCTGCGGATCCAAAGCTACCAAATCAGAGTCGTAAGCAGTTCTACGTTTTGAAAGTATGCAGCGCACACTCATCGCCTTATGCCTCGGCGCCGCGGCCGCCTTCGCGCCGTCTGCGACGCCGCGTAGCCTCGTAAAGCTGCAAGCAACTCCTTCTGACGTCTATAGCCCGCCGCTGTGTCATGATTCACGGGTGCCTTCCTCCACGAGCGATGGGGACTCGACTGCATCTTCGCGCTGCCAATGATCGTACACTAATCGGGACACCCGCAGGCGCGGCCGCGGAGTGCCTCGACGAGGAGTGCAGCGTCGACTACGTGGACATGCTGATGACCCAGCTCAAGTCGCGCGAGCAGGAGCTCTCCAAGACGGGCCGCATCGTCGACTACGAGCGCGACGCCGCGCTCGCGGGCGTGCGGGCCATGATCCGCGATTTAGAGGGCCCGGTCCGACGCGGCGTCCTTGGGTGACTTCTACCTGAGACGCGCCGATGGCGTCGGGCGGAGCCACCGTGGCGCCATCGACGCGACACACTTCCAACACAGGCGGACCCGAACCCCATCATCCAGGCCGTCAAGGCCGCCTTCGACCTGAACAACGCCAACGTCTACGGCAACAAGTGAGCACCCCACCACCGGGTCCCGTGGACGACTAAAGAAAATTCACACACAGTTAAGACACACCCCTAGAACACGATGAGGTCCGTGTCCGTGAGCGGGCACCGCGCCGGGGGGGCGTCCTCGGGATCCGCCGGGGGCGGCGCCTCGTCGTCGACGACGAGGAGGTCCTCGACGACCCACTCCACGTCCTCCTCCGCCTCGTTCTCGGAGAGCAGCAGGTCGTTCACGCGCGCCCAGAGCTCGGGCCGGCCCTGGCGCGTCGTCGACGAGAAGAAGAGGGGCTCCGCCCCGTAGAAGCCCTCCAGCGCGTTCAGGGACTTGGCGAACTCCGCCGAGCTCTTCAACTTGTCGATCTTCGTCGCCACCAGGACCACGGGGATGCGCTTGCTCCGCAACACGGCCACGAGCTCCGCGTCCTCGGCGTTCGGGTCCCGCCGGCAGTCCACGAGGAAGACCACGCCCCGCAGCTGCGTCCGCCCGTCCAGGTACGCCTCCAGGAAGCTCGAGATGTCGGCCTGCTGCGCGTCCGCGATCTGCGCGAAGCCGTAGCCCGGCAGGTCCACGACGCGCGCCCTGCCGCCCGCCAGGTCGTCGACCTCGAACAGATTGAGCAGCCGCGTCCGGCCCGGCGTGCGGCCCGTCACCGCGACGCCGCGCCGGGCGCCGACCAAAGCGTTGAGCATCGAGCTCTTGCCCACGTTACTTCTCCCGAAGAAAGCGACCTCCGGCAGCGCCTCCTTCGGCATGTCTGAGGGCGAAGTCCAGCTGCCCAGGAACTTGGCCTCCAACGAGGACGTGACGCGCAGCGCCTTCTTGGCGACCGGCTTCACCTTCGTTGGGCGTGTCTTCTCACCTCCGTCACGTTCGGCCGTCGCCTCCGTCCAGGTCGCCGCCGTCGCTTCGGCCGTCGCCTGGAAGGGTGCGCGTCGCATCTTCTGGGGCTTCTCGACCTCGTTGGGCGTGCCGCCCCGCCGATCCCGGCCCGCGAGGCGTTCGCTGCGCCGCGCCTTGCTCTCCTTTTTGCGCATCTGCATCACGTTGTAGGTCCTCGAGGCCCGCGCCTCCTCCTTCGCGGCTTCGTCCTTTTGTTTCTGCGCGGCCTTGGCGCCCTTGTTCTTGGGGCGGCCGCCGAAGCAGACCGTGGGCCGCGCGGGTGGCGGCTGCGGCGGTGTAAAGGCAGCGGTGAGGGCCAGGAGGACCCAGAGCGAGTGGCGGCACATTTTGAGACTACACGCGCCAGTCCTGACGGCGTTTTAGAGCAGCAGCGTGTATGAGGTGAGCACTTGAAAAACCCGCACTGTGTACGGGTTTTTAATTCCATCGCCTGTGATCGATTGAAGCAGGCGGGCGTGCTCACTGCATCTTGCCCACTGACGCAACGTGGTACTGCCACTGAACAGCAAGCGGCCCTAGCGCTATCGCAGCGATGCGGTCAATGAGACGCGTCCTGGGTCTCCTTGCGGCCAGCGCCGCGCTGGTGCCACCCACGCCGCTGCGGCCGCACCAATGCCTCGCAGCGAGCGCTGGTGAAGAGTTCGAGCTCGAGCTCAAACACGGCTACCGGCGCTCCGCGGAGCACCCGGGCGACTTCTCGGACGACGTCGTCGCGGAAATCGACGAGCTCATCGCGCTGCGGAAGGAGGCGAAGAAGGAGCGCAACTACGCGACGGCCGACGCGCTGTTGGCCGAGCTGAGCGGCTGCTACGACGTCTACGTGGACGACGCGACGCCGCGGGAGTGGCGCGCCGGCGCGCCGCCGGAGCTGGTGGTGGCGCCGCTGCCGGAGTACACGGGACCCACGAGCGGCGGCTTCCAGCCGGTGGACGAGGAGGCCTGGGGGGAACGGCAGCTCGTTCCCCTGGGCAAGAAGGCCCTGGACGCGCACCGGGAGGCCTACTTCGCGCTCGACGGGCCGACGGCCCAGGTCTGGGCCCGGGCCATGGGCCGCGACTTTTTCGTCGGGCGCGTGCGCGGGAGCGACGCCCAGGCTGCCCTGCGCATGCAGGCCGAGCTCGTCGACTGGTCGGCGCGCGAGCTCCACCTGCCGCTGGGCGCGTCGCGCGACGTCGCGTACACGATCGCGCCCGACGTGAAGCGGGCGGACGTGGCCGCGTGGGAGGCGACGCCCGGGCGCGAGGCGCAGCCCGCGTTGGCGGCGCCCGCGGAGGCCGCGGCCGCGGACCGCTCGGCGCGGACGGCGGAGCCCGTCGGCTTCCTGGCCGCGAAGAGCCCGCTGCCACCGACGACCCTGGGGAACCTCGTGAAGCGGTGGCGGACCCGGGGCCAGTCGCGCGACCCGTCGCTGGGCGAGATGGTGCCCACGGGCTCCGCCGCGGGGCAGGCCGGCAGCATCGGGAAGCACCGGGCGGGCTAGTCGTCCGAAGCATAGTCTTGTTCTTAACTGAGTAGTATCTGCAAAACCACGACGATGGCGCGCCGCTCAGGAAACTATTTGACACGTATTTTTACACGAGTCTTGCCACACAGAGGAGGGGCCACACAGATGGAAGGGTCTCACCAGGCGGTGAACGTGCCCCACACGGCCCGCTCTTTCGCGAGGAACGGCAAGAGTCGCGCGGCGAGCTCCACGTCCGGCGCCGGCGCCTCGCCCACCATGTACTGGCCACTTTTCCCGAGCACGACGCGCTCGTCGCCGAGCGTCACCTCGGCGCCGTCGGCGCCGCGCGCCTGCGAGTCCCAGGACTCGCGCACGCCCGACGCGACGGAGGTCACCTCGTGCTGCTTGATGAGCTCGCGGTAGTCGAGTAGCGTGTCGAGCCAGGACCGGCCCTCGGCGTTGTCCTTGTACTGCTGCTGGTGTGCTTCGAAGGCCTTCGATTGATCCTTGTAGTACTTCGAGGCGCCGCTGGCTTCCTTGAGCAGGGCCGCGGCGTGCTCGAACGGCAGCGACGTCGTCCTTAACGTAACTTTCGTCATCTTCCCGTCGGCGTCCTTCACGAAGCACCAGCACTCGAAGATGTCGGGCGCGTCCCGCCGTTTCCCCTGCCACGGGATCATCTTCCAGCCCGCGCCACCGGCCTCCAACGTCGAGGTCGCGTCGCGGCCCGACGCCGGCGTCACGACGGCGCCGCCGCTCTCCAGGAAGCACCACTGCGCTCTGAGAAACGCCTTGGTGTCGTCGCCGTCGCGACCGCGCAGCGTCGTCCGGAACTTCGCGCCCGGTAACACAGACTCCCGCGGCTCCGTGAGCTCCAGAATATTATTCTCAATCGTCTCGAGCTTCGCCCGCTGGAGCTCGTCGCTGAGCTCGGCGATGGACGCGCGCAGCGCGTCGGCCTCGTGCGTGAACTCCTCGGCGAGCGCCACGCAGGACTCGGCGTCGTGGCAGTCCGGCGGCGGCGGCGCGCGGCGCGGCGCGACCTGCGTCGTTGTAAGTAGGTGTGGCGCGGCGCGACGGCGTCTAGCGATGTATCCTGCATCGTGGTGCAGCGCGAAGGCGTCTAGCGATGTATCCTGCGTCGTGGTGCAGCGCGACGGCGTCTAGCGCTGTACTCGGGGGTCGGTGTCGCAGGTTACAGCTGCATTTGTTCCGATTTGAAGGTGTGACAGCCGTGTGGCGTCTTTAGACGTCCGGTTTTTCGCGCTGGAGCGCACCTTGGTCGGTGCAAGCGAACGCGCGACCGGCAGTAGACAGAGTAGGCGCAGCATTATGGTGTAATCGCAGCGACAAAATCGTTCTGAGTAAACTGGCTCAAAGGTTCGGGTTTCTGAGTAAGATCTAGTGTTATCCCCACTACTGAATATCGCTAACTCGCAGAAGCGTCAAGGGGGCACCGAGGAGCTGGAATAGGTCTCTGCCATCAAGTAATACCGGACTGCTCCCGTGGAGGCGCTCGTTCGCACCCCCCACGCCATCGCCGCGACAGCCCCGACCGTCACGTATGATAAGCAACTTAGGGGGGGTTAAGATAGGGGAAAGATAGACTTGGTGCGGACGGCTTCTACTCCGTGAAGAGGCGCGCGGCGTCCTTGATGGAGAAGGGCTGCGAGTGCGGCGCGGCCCGCGTCCAGAACTCGTTGCCAGCGGCGACGCCGTTGACGTCGACCACCGTGAACGAATAGTCGTGGTCGAACTCCTCGTTCAGCAGCCGCGCGCCGGGGATGAAGGTCTCGAAGAGGTAGGACGCGTGGTGCTTGGCGTCCACGGGAAAGCCCTCGTCGAACACGACCTCGGCTTGCACGGTGGCCCCGTACTCGGCCAACAACCGCTCCTGGGTACTCTGCGAGTACAAGAACTCGTCGACGCCGCCGACGACCACGAGGCAGTCGCCGAGCTCCACCCGCTGCAGCGGCTCGCGGGCTTTGTCGCAGGTTTCCCGGTCGGGCCCCACGATCATCCTGACATTATGAAGTCGCGCGGCGCCGTTCGCGTCGTAGGCGTTGGGCATGCGCGCCTCCCGCTGCGCGGCGAGGTCGCGCTTGAGCGCCTTTTGGCAGCTCGTGTCGATGAACTTGCTCGCGCGGAGGGCGGCCATGGCCTCGGCGTCACCCGTGGTGTGCGCGACCGCGGACTTCAGCGTGGTCGAGATGGTCTCCGCCGCATGGGTCGCGCCCCGCAGCAGCTCCTCCGGTGACGTCCGGAGCGCGTGCTGGAATACGAACTTCTCGACTTGCGGGGCCACGAGCGTGCCGACGAGTGTGCGCAGCATGGTTGCGCCAATCAGCAGCGCGATGGCAGCGTACACGATGACAAGGACAATCGCACTGCCATGCAAACTGGGCTCGTGCTCGAGCTCGGGTCGCGAACCGATACGCGCTTCCGGAGCATTCCCGAATCTAGTCCTACGTCGACCCCTCGTACTCTTCTAGTGCGTTGACGACCGAATACCACGGCGTGCTCGTGACGGGACCTTCGCCGGCCCGCGATGCGCGCCAGACTGTGCCTTGGAAATGCTTGGAACAACAGGTGCAGTCCTTCCTTATGATCTAGGCTGCCCTAGTAGCAGCAAGCAAGCACAAGGTAGTCCCTCGCGCAAGTAGTAATAGAAAAAGGACAACAACTGGATTTTAATCCCGCCCGTCGTCCGCGTCGTCGCCGAACGCCACGTTTTCCTGCATCATGTTGTGGCCCTGCATGTCGAGGCGCCCGTTCGCGGCCTTTGCCAGTTCGCGGCCCGCGGCGCCAAATTTCTCGCCGAGAATGCCCACGCGCGTCGCGGCGACGGCCTGGCGCACCTGCGAGTCCCGCGCGAAAATGAGGCGCGTGCGCATCCAGGAGGCCTCCGCCGGGTCGGTCATCCACGCGATATACCGGTCCGCCGCCGCGTCGCAGGTCGCGATCGCCGCGGCCGCGCCGGCCGCGTCGCGCGGGTAGCGCGCGCGCAGCGCGAGCGGTCCGCCGACGGGCCCCGCGTCGTCGTCGCTGTACTGGCGCCGTCCCTCGACGACAATGGTGGCCCAGCGCGGAGGCATGGCCTCGGCGGCCGCGAGCGTCTCGGTTCGCCAGGCGCGCGCCGCGTCGTTAAAGAACAGTTTCTCGTAGTCCGACCGAAGCGCCTTCTTCGGGAAGGCCGCGCGCGACGTGGGCGCCGGGTATACCCGCTCGGCCGTCGCCTCGACGGCCATGTCATACCCTGCATCGAGCCGCGGCCTGAAGTCCAGTTCGACCTCGAGGTTATCGCCGTCGTCGTCGACGCACGCGTAGAAGTGCGGCGCCTCGACGCTCGGCCCGTTCCACGCCTCAAGCTCCCACGACGACGTCGCCGCGGCGACGACCGTCGTCGACGAGCACCAGGCGCAATCGCGGTCCACCGCTTCGAAGGAGACCACGGTGCCTTGCGCGCCGTCGCCGAGATGAATTACATCCTCTTGCAGCGGCGTCGCGGGCTGGAGGGAGCTGTGCAGCTTTTGCAGGGTGTTTTGCTGTGCGGCACGCAGCGATGCACCCACGTCGAGCGCGCTGGCGCCCTGGAGCAGCACTACTGCTATTGCAAGCTGCATCGTATGCTGACGCGCGTCGACGGCGTGCAGGCGCTTGTCGTCGTGCGCACTCGATCCTGTGAAAACCCGTTTAGTGCTAATGATCAATGATCAATGATGAAGCGCGGCATGCAGCCGTTTGAGTATCGTTCGGTTATATATTCGTCGAAAGAGACCAATCGGGCGATTCCTGGGGGGCGAAAAAAAATAATTTCTTGATTCGCGGTGCTGAAGTGGTCAGTCGCACCAGTGGAATGCGGTCAATCCGTGGCCCAGAGGTCTCTCTGGGGTCGCTTAGGGTCGATACAAGACGTGCGCAATCGGTTACGCCGTATACGCTGGCGCGTGGACCATATCTACCAATTCTCTTAGCAGTCAAGCTGACTGAAGCATGATTTAGCCAAGGTATAGTTCCAGAGCTTTGAGAGCTATGGAGTGCCCGAAGCGCATGCGTATGCGGTGTAGGCGTCCACCCACCATCAGACCTGACCCATAGGGAGTCCGAGAGCCGACCAGTACCCCAAAAAAGTGTTTTATTTGGGCTCGACAGCACCCGTGAACGTCAAATACGCCAATTACTCGAGGGCCCCCAGGAATCGTACTAGCGGTCTCGTTGGGCCCCATACTACCCCACCTATAGTGGAAATCAAGTATATGCCATCTACACTACGAGAAGGGTACTTTGGGCTGCCCGGCTCGGATCTGAATATTATTGATCTGGACCTCGCGCAAGTCGGTCGGTCATGAAACAAACGATCGCGCCAAGGTCCATGGTGATGGTACCGGCCCTGGTAGTCCCAGGTC
>Ga0115000_10003315_pt1 | contig 13501 bp, 9 predicted proteins | sample ArcticOcean_MG_C_6_FD_89690 | JGI IMG/M metagenome (GOLD analysis project Ga0115000, IMG submission 89690) | Marine microbial communities from western Arctic Ocean - ArcticOcean_MG_CB8_128 | ecosystem: Environmental > Aquatic > Marine > Oceanic | place: Arctic Ocean: Canada Basin | collected...
ACTCGTTGTTTGAAGCTAGCCGCTGTGTTGCTGCCAGCCCATCAGATACTGCGCCTGCTCTAGTTGCGCTGGATGCCACCATGGTCATTCGTAGTGTTAGCGGTGAACGCACGCTTGCAGCCGAGGACTACTTCGTTGGCCCCGCTAACGATATTTTGAGCACAACTGCACTGCGCACAGGTGAAATTCTAACGGCTGTAAGAATTCCAAACACTTGGGCCAATGCCTCGTTCTACTTCGAGAAAGTTGCAGACAGAAACGTATGGGATTTCTCTTTGGTTAACGTTGCGGCCGCCTTCAAGGTTAGCGGTGGTGTTGTGGAAGATTCCCGTATCGTTTGTGGTGCAGTACAGTGCACACCACGTCGCGTGACAAACGTGGAGAATGCAATTCGAGGCCAGGCGAAGAATGCTGCCACTGCAGAATCTGTCGCCGAGATGGCAACGGATGGCGCTCGCGCACTAGCTCATAATGGATTTAAAATTCCATTAATGCAAAACCTGGTGAAGCGCGCTATTAGTGCTTAGACCACTTGGTTCTAGCGAACTTAAGAGTCTACAAATAAAAAGGAGTGCGATCTTAATGATCGCACTCCTTTTTTTCTTGCGCATAAACTAGAAACATTTAACAACGCCGCACTGAGAAACTATCAAAAAATAAGTCCAATGCCTGCTGTAAGCGTATCGATAGCAAGGTCGCCACCTATAGTTTCGTACTCTGCCACTAAGTGAAAACCCCCACCTAGTCTATACAGAAAGCCCACCTAAAAACCGTCATCATTATCAGCACCCTTGATGTTATTCCAGCAATAACTGGCATTAAATTCAAGCCTGTCTGTCCAGTTATCCCGAAATACGAGGCGTAGAGTATCGACATCAACCTCGCTGTTGCTGAGCCCCCAGGTATTTTTTGATAGTTGACTAGTCAATACCCTAGCTATCTAGCATTTAAAATAAATAACTAAATTTACTAGTAGGGCGATTATTTTGTGAGGTAGTAACTCTACTATTTTGGAAAGCGTTTTTTATTAGATACGGTTTAGCTTGTGTAGCTAGTCAAGGAAACCCGAGTGCTTAAGGGCGTCTCATAAAATACCCTTTAAATACTAGTAGCAGTATAAGTAAACACCAAGTACGCTAAGGCACTGTTTCTAGATAAACTATAGTAGTAGTTATCATCTAGACTATCCTTGATAGTGGAGCATCATATGCGTTTGCCGGCGGTGTTATGTGTTTTCGTAATTCTCCCAATTATTCTCACAAAATGCGGGGAAGCGGAGGATGCCGTCTCCCTTGCTGATTCTTATATGACTGATCCTGAGGCGGTTAAGCGGGGCAGGCTGCTTTTTGTAGGCACGTGCGCAGGCTATTGTCATAAATTAACCCCTGAAAGAGTTGATGCCTTATTTCTGTTTGACTGCCAGTGGAAACATGGCAGTAGCGACCAAGCAATTTTTAACACTGTCACCGCTGGAGTTCCAAACACGAGAATGGTGGGATTCGGGACGAACTTCCCGGAAGGAGAAAATGATCTTTGGAAAATAATAGCTTTCATCCGAACGAATAGTCCGCAATGTTCTTAGCTTATGGCGGTAATAATTTAATCAGATTATAAAAGATGGGCTTGGTGATTGAGTTAAACGAATTAGCTGAATTATCAATCTTAAATTCTACTAAAGGATATTTCATGAAAATAAAAAATTTAAAATTTACATTTCTGAAATTAGTGCTTGGTGTATTTTCTATATTATTGCTTGCAAGTTGTGGCGCTGATAATGATTCAAGCATCGTTATCGATGAAAGTGATTCGGGCAATTTTGATCCCAATCTCGTGGGCGAAGCCCTGACGATTACTACTACTCATTGGACTAATAATAGATCAATAGGTGATGGCGCCGGACCGGTGACAACAGAATTATTGTCTGAGCCTCAAAGTGCCGACTCTGAAAGTTGGTTGCAATATGGCGGTGATTACAGCAACCAGCGGCATAGCCCCATAACAGAACTCTCTCCTGAAAACATCGATGATCTTAACTTTTCCTGGGGTTTCCCCACTGGGACAAGTGGACAATTCGCTGTATCGCCTTTGATTTATGATGGAATCATGTACGTGACCTCATCTTATAATCGGCTATTCGCTCTTGATGCTCGCACTGGAGAGATGTATTGGCGATACGACCATCCATTACCTGACGATCTAAGAATCTGCTGTGGCCCTGCAAATAGAGGTGCGGCTATTCATGGTGACAAAATTTTAATGGCAACTCTGGATGCAAAAATTTTAGCTTTTGATCGAATCTCAGGCGAGAAACTTTGGGAAAACGAACTGATTGAATATGATCGTGGTTTTAGTGCAACCTCGGCCCCTCTAATAGTCAAAAACTTAGCAGTTATAGGCGTAGGTGGTGGTGAGTTTGGAGTGAGGGGATTCTTTGATGCCTATGATGTGGATACTGGGGAGCGTATATGGCGACATTATACTGTCCCAGCTGAAGGTGAGCCAGGGTACGAGTCATGGTCAGGTAATTCCTATGAAACAGGAGGTGCTCCTGCTTGGACTATAGGAACCTACGATCCGGAGTTGGACTTACTGTATTGGACAACCGGTAATCCGGCGCCAGACTGGAATGGAGACGCTCGACTCGGTGACAACTTATTCTCTGACAGCGTACTCGCTTTAAATCCGGACACTGGGGACCGCGAATGGTATTTCCAATTCACTCCACATGATGTATGGGACTATGACGGGAATACTCACCTCTTCCAGGTCGATATAGAGCAGGATAATGAAACGATAAAGGCAATCGTTCAGGCCAATCGCAATGGTTTTTTCTATGCAGTAAACAGAGAAAATGGTGAATTTATCCGGGCTACTAGCTATATGGAACAGCTGAATTGGGCAGATTCCATGGAGGCGAGTGGCAGACCTGTGATCAATCCCATGGCGATGCCGTCAGAAGAGCCGACGATGCGAGTTTGTCCAGGCGCTTTGGGAGGTATGAACGGTTCTGTTGCCGGCTCGGTTAATCAGTCGTTAGGCTTGGCCTTTATCCCTGTGATAGAAAGCTGTCAGCTTATGCAAAAAGGCATAAGTATGTACGTAGAAGGCCAAATGTTTACCGGTGGCCTTCCGACTCCTACAGATGTAGACGTAGATGAGACTGGTGACTCTTCGTCCTATGGCCATATTACTGCCATGGACTACCAAACAGGTGAGGTGAGATGGCGTTATTATGATCCCCAGCCAATGATGGCCGGTACCTTAAGTACTGAAGGTGGGCTGGTGTTTACTGGAAGCCAAACTGGGCACGCTATCGCTTTGGACTCTAGTACTGGCGAAGAATTATGGCGGTTTAAACTAGGTGGAGGCATAAGAAGTCAACCTGTCGCCTATCAATTAGACGGCGATACATACGTGGCAATAGGCTCAGGCAATTACCAAGGAATAGCAGGATTCTCTGTAGCAGATGTAGCAATTCCAGAAGGTGGTCAGCTTTTTGTTTTCAAGTTAAAAAAATAAATACCGTAGTGTTCGCACAAAAAAACCAGCGAAAGCTGGTTTTTTTGTGGACCTATGTAAACTGTTAGTTTCAAATCATAAGAACGAGGTTTAGCGTAAATATCCAAAAAAATCTAGGATAATAGGTGTAACTGGCCAACCAACTGTCTCCGCGAAAGCCAAAGTCATAACCCTAGGTATCAAAATCGTAATTCTCCCCGGCTAAATTCCCATCTGAATTGCCTGTGTCAATCACACCCAACAGACTATCTCACAGAGCGAGCGACAGCTTCACCATGACGAACTCAGACTTAATGCCAAATTAGTCAGTGACCTAGTGGGCTCACTTCTGATAAGTTTAAATTACTATGATCAGACTACTAAGTGTCGCCGCATTATTCATTTTACTCTCAGCTGAGCTCGCCCTATCTGCTGAGACTGAGCTAACTAATGTTAGTTTCTCCGATGTACTCGCGGTCCCTTATCGAGAGGCTGACATCACACACAACTACGGTGAGAATCAATTTCAGTTTGGTCAACTCTGGCTGCCTGCAACGACTCCTGCTCGAGCAAGCCTCGTTCTGATTCACGGGGGCTGCTGGCTGAATCAGTTCGACATCACCTATAGCCACGGCCTGAGTTCCGCACTTGCAGATGCCGGCTTTGCTGTCTGGTCTTTGGAATATCGGCGCACCGGCGATGAAGGTGGCGCCTGGCCGGGAACCTTCGAAGATATTATCGCCGGCATTAATAGCTTGAACGATATAGATGCAATAGAGTCAGAAAATTTGGCTATTTTAGGCCACTCAGCAGGCGGCCACCTTGCGCTGCTTGCGGGCGCTCAATCGGAACTGCTTGATATGGAGCCTGATCTAATTGTAGGACTGGCTGCCATTTCGGATGTGGTGAGCTATGCGGCCGGCAGCAATACCTGCCAGACTGCGACGCCTTTATTTATGGGGGGCGATGTTAGCGACCGCGCACAAGAATACTTCGATGCTAACCCAAGCAATCATGGCCTGCATGAGAATACAGTGCTATTACAGGGAGATGTTGACGAGATTGTTCCTCTTTCACAGGCGACATTGTCAGGAGCGAGAACTATTATCAGCAGTGGGGCCAATCATTTCGACTGGGCCCATCCCGGCACCCTCGCTTACCGTCGCCTAGTAGAGTTACTCGATGAACACTTTTAGCACCCCGCCTCAGGAAATAAGAGAACTAGACCAGTCCGACCCCCTTTCCACCAAGCGCGATGAGTTTCTTGTCCCTGCAGATATCATCTATCTCAATGGCAACTCTCTTGGCCCACTGACGAAAAATTCACAGCAACGTGCGCAGGAAGTTGTTCACAAGCAATGGGGACAAGACCTCATCGCAAGCTGGAATACACACGCATGGATTGATCTGCCCTTCACCGCAGGAGAGAAGATCGCAACGCTTATTGGCGCCGCGCAGCAGCAGCTTGTTTGCTGCGATTCGGTTTCAATAAATCTCTTGAAGGTCTTAGCAAGCTGCATGCAGATGCAGCCTACGCGCAATATTATCTTGTCACAAAAAGAAAATTTTCCCACCGACTTGTATGTCGCGCAAGGTTTGGAGACGCTGTTAGGTCCAACCCGCTGCAAATTAAGAACGGTCGCAGCGCCGGAGCTAGCTCAAGCGCTGGATGAAGAGGTAGCCGTGTTGTTTCTCTCACAAGTAAATTTTCGCAACGGCGACAAGCATGATATTGAACGGCTTACGTCATTGGCCAAAGCGAGAGGAATACTAGTCGTTTGGGATCTATCTCATAGTGTCGGCGTACTCCCCTTAAAAATGGATGAATGGGAAGTGGACTTCGCTGTGGGCTGTGGCTATAAATACTTGAATGGCGGCCCCGGAGCGCCGGCTTTTATCTACGCAAACAAGAAACACCATGCGACCATAAGGCAACCTATTCAAGGGTGGATGGGCCATCGCGAACCGTTTACTTTCGATCCCGATTACAAGAATGCGGCAGGCGTAGCGCAATTTCTCACCGGCACGCCACCGATTCTATCGCTTGCTGTATTGGACAGCGCGCTCGACATCTTCACGGATATCACAATCACCGATATCAATAGAAAAGCCAATTCTTTAGCTGAGCTATTTTTAGATTTAGTGAAGAATGACGAAGACCTGCATTGCTTGGCTCTAGAATCCAAGGCGGATTCTGCATTACGAGGAACACAACTCGCGTTCTCACATGCAGATGCCTATGCCATTAGCCGTGCCTTGAACAAAGCTGGCGTTGTAGTAGATTTTCGCAGCCCCGATATCGTTCGTTTTGGGTTCTCCCCCCTATTTCTGCGCTTTGAAGATATCTGGCGAGCAACTCAGATCATAAAGGAAATAGTAAAAGAAAAAACGTACCTGGCTGATGAGTTTTCTCAAAAACTCAAGGTTACGTAGATCGTCGCAGGAAGAAAGAAAGCTGAAGAAGGCGATGACTTGATGCAGCTCAACCTTCAACGACTATTCCTGATTCTCTCTCAGGTGTCGCTGTGAGATTTCATAAACCGAGCTAAACCAGACTGGCTCATCGTTGAGATTCGGCACGAGTTGAAAAACTTCACCGCCTCCCTCCATGAATTGTTCTCGGTATTCGATACCTATCTCATGAATCGTTTCTAGACAATCTGAAACAAATGAGGGGGTAACTACCGCAATTTTTTTACAACCAGATGCAAGCAATTTTTCCAAATGATCATCCAGATAAGGCTGAATCCAAGCCTGATTACCAAACCGGGATTGAAAGGCTATAGAATATCTATCTTCACTCCAGCCTAAGGCCGCAACCACATTTTTCGTCGTGCCCATGCACTGCGCTCGGTAGCAGAGGCGATTCTTGCCTGAGATCTGCTCACAGCAGCTCCCAAATTCACAGACACCGTGAGTGTCTGCCTTCTTTATATTTGACTCTGGCAGGCCGTGGTAACTAAACACCACATGATCCACCTGCTCTTCTTGTAGATGCTTACCAATTAGGTCCGCCCAAGCTCGAACAAATGCTGGCTCAGCATAGAGGTCATCGATGAATTGCAATTTGGGAGGAGTTTTCCATTTGGCGGCTTCTTGCCTTACTTCATTAAATACAGAAGCGGTCGTGGCTGTCGAGTACTGCGGAAAAAGAGGCAACACTAAAATTTCATCTTTCCCCTTGCTTGCCAACTCTGCCATCGCCTCGGATACGAATGGCTGGCTATAGGCCATGCCATTGAGAACCAGCACATCTTCCCCCGCGCTGGCATAAGCATTCTGCACGCTCACCCGTAGCCTGTCAGCATAGACCTTCAACGGTGATCCCTCGTCCATCCAGATGGTCGCGTAATCCTTGGCGGTCTTTGGGGCGCGAAATGGCAAGATGATCAGATTACGCAGTAACCACCTACCCAGCGGATTCATATCAAAAACATAAGGATCCGAGAAAAAGTACTTATAGAAGTCTCTGAGACCCTTTGCGGTAGGTTCGGCTGGTGTACCGAGATTTAACAATAAGATAGCTTTTGACATAGGGTTACGACTAATTTCCTGATTGTGATGACAACCCATTACTACGTTCAATCCCTGTAGAAAGGATCAGTAACAGGATAAATATCTGCAACGATGCTTGTGCGGAGATGGTAAAGCGAAACAGCCCCTAGATGCCAGTAATTCGCATGCTTACATTGGATACCTGGAGCGTCAACCTGGCTGCAAATCGCCTAAGAGTCCAGTAGACTACTAATATTCCAGTCGTGCCTCGTAAAGGATCCGCTATGTTGAAACTAATTCGCAATTCCCTTCTTATACTCACCAGTACACTAGCCCTCACAGAGCCTGCTGTAGCCGCCGAATCCGGTCTCATAGCGCCAGACGCCAAGGTGATCGAAGTGCAGGGCGGCTTTGGTTTTCTTGAAGGTCCAGTCTCCGATGCGACTGGCAATCTTTACTTTACCGATATCGACAATAACCGTCTGCACAAGCTAGCGCCCACCGGCGAGCTAACCAGCTTCCACGAGCCGAGCAATCGCGCCAACGGCCTAACATTAGATCTAGACGGTGGCTTGTTGATCTGCGAGCAAGAGGCCGGACGGCTGGTGAAGATGGATCGCGACGGCAATATCACAGTGGTCGCCGACGGCTATCTAGGAAACCCCTTCAACAGTCCCAACGATGCCTGGGTTCATCCGAACGGTAGCATCTACATGACCGATCCTCGCTACCAGTATCCAATAGGAAACCTAAGCCAAGATGGCGAATACGTTTACCGCATATCTTCAGACCGCCAGGAAGTGCGCGCAATTATTACGGACATCCCAAAACCCAATGGTGTGGTCGGCACCGAAGACGGACAGACTCTTTATGTTGCTAGCACCGAGCTACGAAAAGTCTTTCGCTATGACATCGCTAGCGATGGGGAAGTGTCGAATCGAACAGAATTCGCGAATCAAGGCTCTGATGGTATGACGCTAGACGAGAACGGCAATGTCTATCTGACATGGATCGGTGGTGTAAGTGTCCGCAATCCCGCCGGCGAAGAAATAGAATTCATAGCGACACAGCAGATGCCTGCGAACGTCGGCTTTGGGGGTCGTGACGGCCGAACACTTTTCATGACATCGCGTACGAGCCTGTATTCGCTGCAGATGAATGTAGAGGCTAGCCGGTAATTCAATTTGCGCAATTGCACGCCCATTCGAACTGCACGCTAGCAAAGGGATCAATGGTAAGCAAAACCGCCCCTGCAATCTCGTTTAGTAAAACGAGCCGCTTCGCCGAACGTTAGGGCTAAGAAGAAACAGGATTCTTGCTGTCCTGCTCAAATAGTTTCTCAAGTTCTAACCTACCCTCTTTCGCCAAGCTTTGTAATTCTGCCATATCATGCATGTGCTCGGCTGAACGAAGCAACATGCTTTCGTCATGCTTGCGAAACATACTCGTTACCTCCAAGGCCTTCCCTTGTGTATAGCCTAGGTGCTCCAGGGTGTCAGTTGCAGCTTCGAGGCTACTAGCAAAAGTTTCTCGTATTACATTGTCTACGCCACGCTTGTGCAGCTCATAGGCGTGGAAGCGATCGATAGCGCGCGCCACTATCCGAATGTCGGGGTTCTGTCCTTGAGCCAAATCGACTATCTGCAAAGACTCCTCAACATCGTCAACAGCAAGCACCAGAATTCTGGCCTTCTTAACACCCGCCGATTGCAGCAAATCAAGACGCGTAAGATCTCCGTAAAAAAGACGATTACCGAACTGCTCTACGAATTCGACGTGAACCGAATCTTTATCCATAGCTGTAAACGGCACATGACGTGCCTGCAACATTCGACCGACTATCTGGCCGAACCTACCAAATCCAGCAATAATTACCTCGGGCTCGTGATCGTGATCGTCCCAGTAGGCATCTTGATCGGGCACGGTCTCGCTGCGACAGCGCCAAATCTTGCGCTGCATAACGACCAAAGGAGATGTCAGCGCCATGGACAAACCAACGATGAGGGTAATCTGATCGGCGAGCTGTGTAGTAAACAGCTGCAACTCAGTAGCCGAGGACAGCACAACAAACGCAAACTCTCCGCCCTGCGACAGCATCAACCCTAGCTGAAAGCTTTCTTTGAAGGAGACTTTACGCCAACGCAAGATGCCGACGATCACTAGCGTCTTGACGGTTACTAAGGCGAGCGCTCCTATAATCATGAGCAGTGGATTGGTAACTAACAACGGCAAGTTGAGGGTCATCCCTACTGCGATAAAGAAGAGTCCAAGTAGAATACCTTTGAACGGTTCGATGTCAGATTCGAGCTGATGCCTGAAATTGGAATTCGCCAATAATATTCCAGCGAGGAAGGCCCCCAAGCCCATCGACAATCCAACAGCCTCCATCAACACTGCAACGCTGATAACGATCAATAAACTGGCTGCTGTCATCACCTCTCGATTATTCGTGCCAGCGACGATGCGCAGAACCTTGTTCAAGCCAAATCGGCTAACCCCTAGAACCAGCAAGATGGCAACAACGCCGTAGTACCACGGCGGCGACTCATTTTCAGCAGATCCAGATAGTGCTACCACACCAACCAAGACAAGAATCGGGATAACGGCGAGATCCTGCATCAATAGAATACCAAAGCCTTTTCTGCCTAAAGGAGACGCGAGGACATGCTCTTCATTCATAAGCTGTATCGCGAATGCCGTAGAGGAAAGAGCGAGGGTCAGACCTAGTACCAGCGACTGCGAATAACTGAAGGGGAACAGCAGCAGTAGCCCTCCGATTGCTAGTGTGCTGAGTAACAGCTGACTGCCACCTATCAGACCGATATGACTGCGCATATTCCACAGCTTTTCTGGCGCTAGTTCTAAGCCGATGATGAACAACAGGAGGATTACGCCGTATTCGGCAAAGTGCAACACCTGATCTGGATCACTGATAACACCTAATGCATGGGGGCCTAAAACGATGCCGGCACATAAATACCCTAGAATTGATCCTAGGCCGATCTTCTTGAAAAGAGGAACTGCTATAACCGCGGCGAGAAGATAATACAGCGCATTGATCAACAGACTATCGGTATACATAAAGACCTCAATTTCGGTGGTTAGACAGTGATTGCGACGCGAGTTGAGTTTTGTGCAAGCTAAAAATCTCCACTAGGCAAGTGCCGGACTATTTTGCGGCGCAAATGCATGTGAATCGCGAGCTTTCTGGGTGTATTCCATGCCTTGAACGGGCACTTAGTTTGATTTCACTTTTTAGTAACTAATCCATGCAGCTTTTTATTGAAATCAATAAAATTAAATATATCCCATAATCCGCCAGATAGCCCGTAGCCATTGGCCTGCAGCAATTTGAGTAGTCTAGTAACAAAAACTATTAAAATGTGCTGCAATCCTATTGGAAATCAGTAAAATTAGGTGCTCAGTACAATTTTCCTAGTAGTATAAATTTTGAATAAAGAGGAATAAGACGTGAAAAAACTTTTGGGATTAGCCTTAGTAGCAGCTGTTTTTGCGGGCACAGCAAATGCCGGCGAACGAGTTGGTGATTTCGCTTTGATCGACCATCAAGGTGCCATCCAACACATGGCTTGGTACAACGATCACAGCGCTGTAGTTATCATGCCTATGACGAATAGCCAAGACGACGCAGCAAGTTTAAAGGCACTCCAAGGGACATATGCTGAACAAGGCGTTGAATTCTTCCTACTAAACCCCGGCCTACATAATGATCGCGCCCTAGTACAGAGCCAAGTTACGGCCTTAGGCCTAGATCTTCCAGTATTGATGGATGACGCCCAGCTCGTAACAGAGCTGCTAGGTGTGAGCCGCCTAGATGAAGCCATTCTTTACAACCCAAGTAATTTCGAGCTGTTATACCGCGGCCCTATTGACAACATGGAATCTTCGCTGCAGCAACTGCTCGCTGGCGAGAATTTTGAGATGGTATCTGTTGCAAGCAACGGTCCTGCAATCGAATTTTCAAACCTAGATGCACACGCAAATCTTTCCTATGAGAACGATATCGCACCAATCATCGCCGAGAATTGTGCTAGCTGTCACCGCGACGGCGGCATCGCGCCTTTCGCCATGGATAGCAGTCTTACCATCCAAGGCTGGTCGCCGATGATTCGCGAAGTGGTTATGACTAAGCGCATGCCCCCAGGCCAGGTTGACAATAAAGTCGGTCACAAGATGAAGAACGAGATGAATCTTAGTGACATGGAGATGCAAAAACTTGTGCGCTGGGTAGACAGCGGCTCTAAAGTAGACAGCGAGAACGACCCCCTAACAGCTCTAACATGGCCAACTGACAAGTGGTCTCTCGGCGAGCCTGACTTAATTGTAAAGGTTCCTGAGCAATCCATTCCTGCAACAGGCGTTGTAGACTACATGGATATCCCTATCGATCTTGGCCTGGATAAAGACGTCTGGATTAAGGGTAGTGAAGTAGTTCCTGGCGATCCGGCCGTGCTTCACCACATCATTACCACGGTTGTCCCACCAGAAGGTGCCCCTGATTTTCAGCAAATCCTAATGGAATTGCTAGCATCCCTGCCAGCTGAGAAAGCACAGTCGATTCGCGCTACGCTTTTCGCCGCGGTAGCATCAGGCCAACAGCCCGACATCGGTGCAATCTTCAAGGAAATTCCTGAGTTTGATATAGGCACCTTCCTAGGAAGTAGCGATCCAGACCTAGGCTCTGTCGCCGGCTATGCTCCAGGCAACAATATTTCGCTTAATCCCCCTGGCGTTGGCGGCCTACTAAAAGCCGGCACCACGCTTAATCTGCAAATGCACTACACCACTTCAGGCAAAGAGACTACTGACTCGACTGAGATCGGCATCTACTTCTATGACGAAGGTGAAGTGCCTAACGAGCGAATGTCAGGCGGCGTAGGCAATGCCTTCTCAATCGCCATTCCTGCTCAGGCGAAAGATCATGAGATGGAGCTAGTGACACTTGTTCCTGAAGATGCGGAACTGTATAGCCTTATGCCGCATATGCATTTTCGCGGTAAGCGCATGAAGTTCACTGCACAATACCCTGACGGCAGCGAAGAATTGCTGTTATCGGTTCCTGCCTACTCCTTCAACTGGCAGCTAGCACATGAATTGGAAGAGCCTCTCTCAATTCCTGCTGGCACCAAGATTGTTGCAACTGGCGCGTTCGATAACTCTTCACAGAATACATTCAACCCAGATGCTAATACTGAGATCAACTGGGGTGAGCAAAGCTGGGAAGAGATGTTCATGGGATTCTATACTTGGAAGAACGTTGACCAAGGTGGTTCTGACTAGTTCAGCCCCTAAAGTTAGATAGAAAGACGAAAACAAAAAAGGGTGAACTCACGAGAGTTCACCCTTTTTTTATTCTTAGAAGAAACTACCTACCCTGAGGCATCATCCTGCTGAGTTCTCCTTTTTTTATCCTTCGAATAAGGTAAGCAATTTTCTAAAGAGCTACCCTACTGCCCTCGTGGCGGTGGAAGCGTCCAATCGCAGCCTTCGCACTCCGGCGACCTATCATTCTCGCTCATCACCGCGAAGATAAAGTCACGCCATACTTCGTTTGGCTGCCATACGGTATTCATATCTTCCTTGGCCTGCGCAATTGGCACGTCCTCATAGATTACTCGATAGAGGAAACTAAACGCCGTGGCTCTGGCATTGACCTGACAATGCAGTAACGTCTTCTTGTCAGTATTGCGTTGCATGGAATCGGCAAATGCATAAAAATCCGCGGGCAAAGGGTTGTCGAAATCCACCGGCACCTGCATATACTCCATGCCAAGACCTTTTATTACCTGGTCCGCATCCGTCAGCGCATTCTGATTATTTGTGAAAGCTATATACACGATTCTCTCAAAGCCATTCTCCGCTATCGTTGCAAACTGCTCGCGGCTAGGCTGCCCTGCACTGGCAAAGGTTGGACTGTACTGGCGAAAATTAACGATCTCGGCCAAGGCAGGATCAGCCTCCTCTAAGGCATAGGTGTTGCCGGCTAAAAAGAGCGTGAGGATCAGTAGACTCGATAAAAGTTTATTCATTATTTCTCCAACTGTGATCTGTCAATTTTCGGCGTTATTTAATTGCTAAAATACTATAGCAGAGGACTCGCTGAGACTTCTATCAAAATGCGCTACCGCACACCCTCAAAAGGACAATTATATTTGAAGAGGCGCCAGATACTAAATCTACTATTCGAGGTAGTAATTTTTCTAATGATTTCAGCGCATTATATTAGGAGCTACTATCCTGCACTGAAATGAATCCAAATCCACAGACACCTAGAGTAGACACTTGCCTAAGTTCACTCTCGATAGATCCATCTAGATATTGCTCGAGAAAGAATTTTTCACAGGTGGCACCTAGGGAAATACCGGCGCTAGCCGATAGATCATTTAACAGCGCAGGGTGAGAAACAAAGGCAGAAACTCGGCCAAGCTAGCCCCATAACTAAATGCAAACTTGTTTCCAAGATATTGCTCGACCGCGGCTGTGAGCA
>Ga0115000_10003317_pt1 | contig 13501 bp, 13 predicted proteins | sample ArcticOcean_MG_C_6_FD_89690 | JGI IMG/M metagenome (GOLD analysis project Ga0115000, IMG submission 89690) | Marine microbial communities from western Arctic Ocean - ArcticOcean_MG_CB8_128 | ecosystem: Environmental > Aquatic > Marine > Oceanic | place: Arctic Ocean: Canada Basin | collected...
ATGACAGTCATCATCTGCACAATCAGCTACTTGACCTGCAGGACATTCACCCGCGGGTAAGCAATCAGCAGGGCAGTTTTCATATGTTTCATCACCGCTGCAAACTCCATCACCACAAACAGGCGCACCATCACCAGGACATGCACAACCAGCGCAATCCCAACCATAAGTAGCTTCTAAAGTAGCGCAGTCAATTCCAAAATCAACCCACGCCGCATCGCAATCAGCAGCACCATAGGCAGTCCAATCAAATTCGCAACCGTCACCACCAAGTCCATCATCTGCAGAAACTACAAAGCAACCTTCATCACCATCTGCAAATCCAGTAATTGTTGCTTGAGTATCAGAAGTTGAGCCAATCAAAATATATTCTTCACGTGTATCATTGTTGAACATCGCTTTGAAGGATGAATTTAGATTACTCGAATCGGTAAATCTTGCAGGTTTAGTAATTACTTTAGCGCCACTAGGTTCACTAGCAAGTACACCTCCACAATCGCCACCATCAAAGTCATATTCCTCGCAATTTAAGTCAAGACCGTAACCAACTTCACCATCCGGGCATGAAGCATCTATACAATCACAATAACCATCACCAATCCATGCTAGTGTCTCTTCAGCAAATTCATTGCCTACACAATCAAAAAATGGTGTTGGACAGTCAGCTTCAGTAGGCGCACATGTACCATTAAAACAGGTCACCAAACCCTGTTCTTCACATGTAATAGTGACGCAATCAGTCGTAGCTTCACTTGCACCCTGCACTCCATCAAAATCTATAATAAATGTTTCAGTAACACCTTCAGCAAATCCTGAAAAATAAAAACCACCTGCGAAACCATAGGCTGACAAGTCATCAGTACCGGCACTATATGTAACTGCTGAAGCTACACATCCGCCATCCCATTGCAACCAAAAATAGCCACTGCCATCAGTGTAGCAGTCTCCGAGACTTGGGTCAGAGCCTGATACTGTAAATGTATCTGCACATAATTGTAGGTCAGGAGTAAATGCACCTCCGCATTCATTAGCCGGATCTTGGCAATTATCCCAACATCCATCACCATCAGCATCACTTTGAAAATTATCACCACATTGGTAAGTAGTAGAATCTACACATGTAGACTCACAGCAATCACCACCATCCCAATCGCAATCTTCATTGTTATTAGATGCGTCACAATAACCATCAGCAATCCAATCTACATTTCCGGCACAGTCTCCAGTACCACCACCAGTACCAGCGCCATCTTCAACAACTTGATATACCTTATATGAAGCAGCACCATCAACAGCATCCCACATAAGATCAATCTGCTGATCGCCACCCATAGCCTCTAGGTTTTGAGGAGCATCAATAGCAAATAAGGCACCAAAAGAAAATAGTGCTATAATTATTGATTTAAATTTCATTTTATTCCTTTCCAATCACCTTAAAAGGGATTGTATTTGTTAATCATTAATTGGTCGAAATCTCCAATAGGCTCTGCAATAAATAATAATCAGAGATTAAGAACTCCTACCAAATTACAGATATAATATACCCTTACGATTCAATATGAGGCAAGTAAGTTACAAGTTGTTACAAGAAGATGCTCTACTGATGATTTAGGCTAATTCTTCGCCTAGTTTCAGGTCAAACTCCCGACGAATAAGTCCACTTAAAAGATAGAATAGAGGAGTATCTACTAAAGCGACAATAATTTTAAATAAGAAACCGTCTATTATTGCCTGTATAATATTCGCCGGCTCCCAAACGCCAATAAATAATATCGAAATAACCAAAATTGTGTCTACTAGCTGTGAACCTATTGTTGAAAAATTATTTCTTAGCCAAAGATGCCGACCATTTGTCTTTTTTTTCCAAAAATGAAACATTCTCACATCAATAAACTGAGCAAACAAATATGCAACCATAGATGCAAGAATAACTCGTGATGCATTTTGAAAAACAAGATTGTATGTAGAATCATCAATTGGGGAATCAGGTATCGCATTAAAAACAGATCCAAGCCATAAGAATAATAGCACAAGAACTGATGCAACAAAACCTGAAAAAACAACTAAGTTTGCCTTCTTTCTACCAAAAACTTCTGATAAAATATCTGTAACTAAGAATGTTATGGGATACGGTAAAATCCCAGCTGAAACTATAAATGTTTTAAATCCTAAATCGATACTAACAAATTTATTTGCAATCAAATTACACGTCACTAATGAAGCTACAAAAATAGCACTCAATACAAGAAATAGTTTATTAGATAACTCTCTTTTTTCCATTCCTATTGACCCTCACCTTCAACTTGGTGCACTTTTAGAAGATTAGTGCTCCCAGAAACTCCAACAGGTACACCTGCCGTGAAAATAAATTTCTGACCTTTTCTCACCAACCCTTCATTCAATAAAAGCTCCTCTGCATCTTTCAACATTTCATCGATGGTTGATTTTTGTTTAATAAAAAATGTATTTACACCCCAATAAAGACTCAATTCACCACATAATCTTTTATTTGGACTCACTGCAACAATACTGGCATTGGGCCTAAAATTTGATAAATGTTTTGCAGTACTACCCGTTTCAGTCATGACCGCAATTACCGGCGTGGAGATATCCTCAGAAATCTCAAATGCTGCATGACAGATTGAGGTAACAATAGTCACTTTTTTAAATTGAGGGATGTGACGTTGAAAATTTTCAGCGGTTCGAGAGATTTCTCGTTCAACATTTATAGCAATAGATGCCATCGTTTCAACCGACTCAACAGGGAAAGCTCCTGATGCTGTTTCACCCGAAAGCATAATGGCATCAGTACCATCATATATGGCTGAGGCTATATCTCCTACTTCCGCACGTGTAGGCGTAGGGTTTTCCACCATGGACTCTAGCATTTGAGTTGCTGTGATTACTGGCTTTCCTTTTTTATTGCACATGGCAATAATGCGTTTTTGTAAAATAGGTACCTGCTCTAACGACATCTCCACACCCAGATCACCCCGAGCCACTAAGATTCCATCGAAAGCTTCTACAATAAACCTCAAATTCTGAATAGCTTCAGGCTTTTCAATTTTTGCTAATAGTGGAATTTTCTTTCCTGATTTTATAAAAATATCATCAACAATATCTCTATCTCGTGCCTGTCTAACGAATGAAAGTGCAATCCAATCCACATCCAATTTAATGGCCAAATGCAAATCATTCAAATCCTTCTTCGTGATGGGAGGAATATCTAGCTCAACACCCGGAAAATTCACCCCTTTTGCCGGTAAAATAGTTCCATGATTTAAGGCTTTCAGAATTAAGGTGTAATCATCTTTCTTCTGTTCGACCTTAAAACTAATTTTTCCATCGTCAATTTTTACAGATGAGTCTGAATTGAGTTTATTGAATTTAATCTTTAGGCCCAAGGGAATTTGTACATCACCTATACCCAATGAATACAATTTATCTTTCACAATCTCTATACTATTAGGGATTTCTTTTGCAACTCGGATTTTGGGCCCACATAAATCAATAAGGATCCCAACTCTTATTTCCGTCTCAACCTCACAATCACGAATAAGTGATACCAAATCCTCAACATCTGAATCCTTAGAGACATGAGACATATTAATCCGAAAAATATTCACTCCAGAATCTATTAATTTGCAGATTGTTATTTTATCTGAACTGGATGGACCTAGTGTGGCAATAATTTTAGTTTTACGCATTTATTTCTTTTCTGAATTAAATATTTCAACAAGTTTATCAAACGCAAGGTTTAAACCTCTGGATGATGACTGAACAATTCTCATTTTATCATTTAATAAAATAACCGTAGGAATCCCCGTTGGTTTTATCCAGGCATGCAATAATTTCTCTGAATCCGCAAATACGGGTGTCCCCTCATGTGGATACTGCCTATACCAATTTTGAATGCTAGCCAAACTTGAATTATCTTTATACTCATCGCTATATTGTACGTTGATTAAAATAACTTTCCCCTTTTCAAGCCAAGGCTTAATCTGGAGGTAGGCTGATTTCCACCAGGATTGATAGGTTACTTCGGGATCATCATACATCATCCACGCAGATAATTGATTGCAAGGGGTACACCATGCAGCAGATATTTCAAGGAGAATGTACTTTCCTTGTTCTGAAAAATCATAAATATCAACCATTTCACCAAACTGATCCATCATTTTGAATCGAGGCAATTGGGTGCCTTCTTTTGGGCTGCAATATGCTCCCCGTGGATATCTATGACAATTCTGATTAACACAGTCACTGTCTTGATTACATTCACAGGTAATATCACCCGGGCAATTGGCACTAAATCCAACGATTGAGAGGGAATCCTTCTCACTATTATAAGGCCATCCACCCTCATATATTAAGCTTGATGCATCTTTAGGGTTTGTGCCCGCATGCAATTCATCTTGATCAGAGTACCCATCTTCATCCGAATCAATTGCTTGACCTGGGAGTATACTGGAAGTACTCATGATAATAAAATAAAATAAAATACGATTCATAAAAAATCATCCATTTACCAGAGCGATAATCTACACCTCCAAAGGAATTTCATTTAACCATAAACTTTTATCAACTTTTATGTTTTGTAAGAGCCGTCTAGTCAGAATAAATTCCCAGAGCGAAAAAATGAATAATAATACACATAAGATTAAATTTTGGGGCGTTCGTGGCTCCTTTCCATCACCGAGGAAAGATACGGTCATTTTTGGAGGACATACTTCCTGCGTTGAAATTCGCACGGCAAAGAATGAACTCATTGTGCTAGATATGGGGACGGGGTTTCTTGATTTAGGCTCATCATTAATGAGTGAACCCAATGCTCCAGCAGAGGCCCATATTATTGTGAGTCACTTCCATTGGGACCATCTTTTTGGGTTTTTAGGGTTTGCTCCATTTTTCGATCCAAATAGAGCTTTCCATATTTATGGAAAAGATGATAATATGACACCAGAAGAAATTATCGACTATATTCAAAACCCCACATTTTGGCCTGTTAGCATGGATATGCTAAATGCCAAAATTAATTTACATACATTCCCTAACGATGAATTGATTATTTCAGATGATATCCGAATTAAATTCACTTTACATGGGCATCCAAACGGTGCAAATAGCTACCGAATAGAAATTGGAAACTCTGTAATTGTATATTCTACCGACTGTGAGCATCCATCAACTCATTTAAATCACCATGTGATTGAAAATGCTCAAAATGCTGATGTACTTATTCATGATGCCCAATATACTGATGAAGAATTACCTGCTCACAAGGGCTGGGGCCATAGTAGTTGGCAACAAGCAGTGGCCGTTGCAAAAGAAGCAAATGTGAAGCAACTTATTCTATATCATCATGATCCTGCTCGGAGCGATGATGCAATGTCACAATTAGAAGCTGATGCTCAGGGTCAATTTTCCAACACTTTAGCCGCGCGGCAAGGTATGGAAATTGAGATTCCTGCTTTGTATTAAGCTATTTTACCACAAGCCCTACCCTTATTAAATTTTAGCTCAGTTTTGAATATGAAAAAAATCTATTTTGATATAGCAGCAACCACACCGGTTGACCCTAAAGTAGCTACCCTCATGTCACATGTGATGACACAGACATTTGGCAATCCCTCCAGTATCCATAAATTTGGTCAAGAATCACACTCGGTGATTGAACGTGCACGATTACAATTAGCTACAGCATTGAGTTGTGAACCAGGAGAAATTATTTTTACCGGCGGTGGCTCAGAGTCAAATAATCTTGTACTTCAGGGGATTCTAAAATCAGGTGACCATATCATTACATCTACTTACGAACACCCTGCTATATTAAATGTGCTTGAGGCACTTCAAATTAAAGGGTTAGAAACCACATTAATTAATCCCACTAAAAATGGAGTGATTGACTGTAGCGAAGTTATCAATGCGATTCAACCCAATACAAAATTAATTTCTATTATGGCAGTTAATAATGAATTAGGGACTATAAACCCCATTGCACAACTAAGTGAGATTGCAGCAGAGAATAGTATTTTATTTCATACTGATGCAGTCCAGATGTTTGGGAAACTCCCCATGGATTTATCTGAAATCCATATTGATTTCATGAGTATATCAGCCCATAAACTTTATGGGCCAAAAGGTGTGGGGGCATTATATATTCGACAAGGAAATATATTGCCGGCCATACTTCACGGTGGAGGGCAAGAAAATAACCTTCGACCAGGAACCGAAAATATTCCAGGTATTGCTGGATTTGGTCTGGCAGCAGAATTAGCAACCCAAAATATAGCTCCAAATATTAAAAATATTTTAGAATTAGAAACACGATTCCTTACTGGATTAGCTGAAAATGGCATTGAATTTACTCGCCATTGTAATTCACATATTCCTGGACTGATGAATATTAGTTTTCATGATGTAAAATCAAATCTACTTCTAATGAATTTAGATATGGAAGGAGTGGCTATCTCTGCAGGATCCGCATGTTCCTCAGGAACATTAAAGGCATCAAAAGTTCTTTTACAAATAGGTGTCTCTGAAAAACTAGCATCTGAATCTGTTCGAATTTCATTAGGTAAATTACATACCAAAGAGGATGTGGATTATACCCTCCAAAAAATCAGTAAACTAATTCCAAGATTACAAAATTCGTCTGAGATTAATGCCTAAGAAAAAAGTCTTAGTAGCCATGTCAGGTGGCGTAGATAGCTCTGTCACCCTCTCTCTTCTTCTTGATCAAGGGTATGAATGCATTGGCGTAACTATGAAACTTTGGGAAAACAAAGATCCCATTTCAAACGTGGTTCGAAATAGCAATTGCAATACAGTTGAGGCAATAAATGGTGCCAAAATGGTCTGTGACCGTCTCGGGGTTCACCATTATACATTAGACTTTATGGATGTTTTTAAAAAGAATGTAGTTGATGATTTTTCAAAAGAATATCTTGCGGGCCGTACACCCAATCCATGCGTGAGGTGTAATTCTATCGTAAAGTGGGAAACCCTACTCCAGCAAGCTCACCTCTTTGGACTTGACTATATTGCTACAGGCCATTATGCACGGATTCACCATGAGAAGGATGAATCCTATTTGCTAAAAGGGGCCGACATACTGAAAGATCAATCCTATATGCTGTGGCAGATAAATCCAGATGCTCTCAAAAAAACATTACTCCCCTTAGGGGAAATGACAAAATCTGAAACGCGTGAATATGCAAAATCACGTGGATTAGAAACAGCCCAAACACCTGAAAGTATGGATTTATGTTTTGTTAATGGCAACGATTACTCTAAGTTTTTAAATGAAATTATGCCAGAAAAAATGAACTCCGTCAAACCAGGTAATATTATGGATGAAGCGGGTGAAGTAGTGGGTGAACATACTGGCTTCACTAATTATACCATTGGTCAACGCAAAGGAGTTGGGGTGGCATTCCCAGAGCCACGTTATGTTAAAAAAATTAACCCAATTGATAACAGTATTGTAATAGCCAGAAAAGAGGCCATGTATACTGACCATTGTTATGCCTCCCAATTAAATTGGTTCATTGAACCGCCCACAAAAGAGATGGTAACCTTTGCGCAGATTCGATATAATAGTAAAGGATCTGATGCTACCATTTTAAAAGATGGTAGCAATTACCGAATAAACTTTAAAGATCCTCAATTAGCTGTGACACCGGGTCAGTCCATTGTTTTTTATGATAATAATAAGTTGATTGGTGGAGGCATAATTGAAATTTAAAATTAGCCCATATCTATTTTTATTATTTATATTTTCAAATCTATGCTTTACGCAAAATATTGGCTCAACGCTTTATGCCACCGATTTCAAAAAACCACTTTTTATTTGTCCACATCCAACTATTGAAAATATTATGTTTGTGGTGGAACAGGGTGGTCTCATCTGGGAAGTTAATAATCAAGAAAAAAATAAGCAGCCATTTCTGGATCTAAAGAAAAGGGTTCATATAGCGATACTTCCAGGTGATGAACGAGGGTTGCTAGGCTTGGCTATTCCTTACAATTTTGAGCAGAATCAAAATATATATGTGTATTATATTGACAAAAAGAAAAATACTGTAATCTCACGGATCAATACATATTCAAAGGATGAAGAAATCTTGATTCAGTTTGCCCAGCCATATTCAAATCATAATGGAGGCATGATGGCATTTGGCTCTGACAACTATCTCTACATTGCAGTTGGAGATGGTGGAAGTGCAGGTGATCCTGATAATAATGCTCAGAATTTAGGCACTTTATTCGGCTCTATACTTCGATTAAATGTGGATGTAAAAGAGGGCTATTTAATTCCCCCATCAAATCCTTTTGTGAATATAAAGGATGCCAAAAATGAAATTTGGGCCTACGGCGTTAGGAATCCATGGCGATTCTCTTTTGATAGCTTGACTGGTGATTTATACATGGGCGATGTTGGGCAACATACATGGGAAGAAATTAATTTCCAGCCCGCTAATTCGAATGGAGGCGAAAACTATGGATGGAATCGCATGGAAGGTATGAGTACCTTTCAAGATTTTTCAGAAATTCAAGAGTCTATCTCCCCCATTTATGTATATCCTAATGATGCCAATATCATTAAAGTCTTATTAGGGTGGGATGAAGATGATACATTTGGTTGTTCGGTAACCGGTGGTTATGTCTATCGAGGTAAAGATGTACCCAGCCTATTCGGACATTATGTGTTTGGGGATTATTGTACTGGAAAAATTTGGTCATTCAAATACCAAAATAAAGAGCTTACAGAATTTAAAGACTTAACTGAAAACATCAACCTTGCAAACGGAGACCATACTCCATATGTTTCTTCTTTCGGGGAAGATTTAAATGGTGAACTATACATAATTGATTATAGTGGTGATATCTATAAAATAGGACGTGAATAAAAATATATGGAATTACATAATAAAAATACTTTAGCCGTGGTGATTCTTGCTGCAGGTAAAGGGACACGAATGGAGTCTGACCTTCCCAAAGTTTTACACAAAGTTGGAGGCAAACCAATGTTAAGCCATGTAATACAACGTGCCGTTGAATTGGGTGCAGAGAAAATTATCTCTATTATAGGCTATCAACATGAGTTGGTAAAAGAAACTATTGCATCTGAGCCAACCCAGTTTGCACTCCAATTAGAACAATTGGGCACAGGACATGCAGTACTACAGTGTGCATCTCAATTATCAGAATTTGATGGTGACGTCCTGGTACTTTCTGGAGATGTACCTCTAATTTCTTTTCAAACATTAGAGACTTTATTAAAAACCCATCAGACTTCAAAGACAAAAGCCACACTATTGTCTGCCATTGTAGAGGATGCGAGCGGGTATGGTCGTGTCATAAGAAATAGTAGTCTCAATCTAGATAGAATCGTTGAACATAAAGATGCCAATGCTTATGAGTTAAATGTGAACGAAATGAATGCGGGGATTTATGTATTCGATTGTAAAACCCTCTTTAAATTACTACCACAAGTTGGGAATAATAATGTACAAGGCGAATACTACTTACCTGACGTTTTATCGCTAATTCTTGAAAAAGGTGGTAAAGTTGCTATTGAAAAAACCAATAATATTACCGAAATTCAAGGGGTTAATACTCTCCAACAATTAAAGGATTTAGATGCAGAATTTCAAAAAATATAGTGTAATTTTTTTAATGGGGATGTGTTTTAGTCAAGGTTTTGAAACTGGGATAGGGAATTTTATTCCTATAACTCCCTCAAGTGCAGATATAGACATGGACAATGATACTCCAAATTTTTCCATGAATCATGGATTCTCACTTCTGGCAAATTCAGGTATGTTTGGGGCAAGCACAAAAGGTATTTACTCCAATCAGGCGAGATACAAATTTTCTGATAAACTAAGCTTAAACTCTACATTTCACATCATGAATTCAAATCAATCATTTTATAAAAATCATCAAAAATTTGATGTAGATTATGAGTTAGGGCTAGAATATAAACTCTCTGAAAATTCACGAATAATCTTCCAATTTTCAAATTTAGGTAAACCCCAAAATAATCAGCCCTATATGCTTAAACCAGGATTTTAAATGCACAAAAAAAACAGACCAAAAAGAAAATCCCGCAATAACCAAAATATAAAAAATACTCTAAGTAATATTGCAGTAGGTGGTCTCCTATTACTATCTATTGGTTTTTTTATTTCCCTAGTTGATAATCTCTTTTTTGATGATGGGCTCTCACATGATCGACCTGACTTATCCTTACTCATTACGAAAAGTAAATATGAAGAAAAAACAGGTCATAAAATTACTGTTGAAATTCACAATGGCTGCGGCATGCCTAAACTTGCAAATCTTTATACTGATTTTTTAAGGAGTGAGGGTTTTGACGTAATAGACTCGCGGAATGCTACTAATTTTGAATATACAAAAACTCAAATTTTGCATCACCAAGGTGATAAGGCTCGCGCGCACTCATTGAGTAAAATAATGACCGTTGATGAAGCATTAATCATTGAAAAGAAAAGTCGCTATTTAATTCACGACCTCACATTAATTTTAGGTAGTGATTATCTACAATTAAATTCATGGCCAAATGTCGCTATTTATGAGACACCATTTTAAACTATTTATTTTTGAGGAAAAATGACTAATAAAAAAATATCTGTTGATAATTCTCAACAAATTGCAAGTCAAATTGCTGACTTAATGTTGGATAAAAAAGCCTTAGATGTTCAAATTCTGGATGTTCGGGGATTAACCACTTTAACAGACTTCTTTGTTGTTTGTACCTCTGAGTCTCAACCTCAATCGCGGGCGATTTGCAACTATCTTCAAGATGAGATGTTAAAAGTAGGTATCAAGCCTTCGCATAGAGAAGGATTCGAAAAATTAGATTGGGTCTTGGTTGATTTTGTAAATATTGTAGCTCAAATATTTAGCCCTGAATCTCGAGAGTATTATGATTTTGAAAGATTATGGGGTGATTCAAAAATTACAAAAGTGGACGATAAGTGAAAGACAAACTCATTTCAAATATTACCCAATGCTTGGTTAATTTAGAATACCCTTCCATTGAAGTGGGTATTCAACGACCAAAAAGTCCTGAACATGGTGATTTTGCTTCAAATATTGCACTTATTTTAGCCAAACCATTGGGGGTAAATCCTCGCGAAATTGCTGAATCAATTAAAACCGAACTCCAACATTCATTCAATGCTAATTTTGAATCCATTAATATTGCTGGGCCTGGATTTATTAATTTCAAACTAAAGAAATCTGTGCTAGCAGATTTACTTCTAGATATAGTTTCAAAAAATCAAAACTATGGCAAAAATCAAATTGGTAAAAATAAACGGGTACTTGTTGAATTTGTATCTGCAAACCCCACAGGTCCACTAACTGTTGGGCATGGCAGAGGAGCTATGTTAGGTGATACCGTTTCTAATATTCTAAAATGGAATGGTTACGATGTTCAACGAGAATACTATTTCAATAATGCTGGCCGCCAAATGCGCATATTGGGACAATCAGTACATGCTCGCTATTTAGAGCTATTAAAGGAAAAAAGTGAGTTCCCTGAAGGTGGCTATGAGGGGAAATATATATACGAGATTGCACAAAAAATTATTGATTTACATCAAGGTTCTTTGATTGATAATCCAAAAAATATAATTTTTAAAGATAGTGCCGAATCACATATCTTCAAGGATATAAAATCTACACTAAATCGCTTGGGCTTAAATTTTGATTCATTTTTCAATGAGCATACTCTTTATGAAAGTGGTGAAATTGAGAATGTCATTAATAGCCTTAGAGATAAAAATCTCATATATGAGAAAGATGGTGCAACTTGGTTCTCTGCGAAAAAAGTTGGACGTGAAAATGATAGGGTCCTAATTAAAAGTAGTGGTGAGCCCACCTATAGACTACCTGATATTGCTTACCATAAAGATAAATTTAATAGAAATTATGATTTAATTGTTGATGTATTTGGAGCAGACCACATGGATGCTTTTCCAGACGTAATGGCTGCAATAGATAATTTAGATTGTGACTCTAAAAAAATGAGAGTCCTTATTCATCAATTTGTAACCATAACACGTGAAGGTAAACCCGTAAAAATGTCCACTCGGAAGGCTAATTTTGTAACTCTAGATGAATTAATTGATGAAGTTGGTGCTGATGTTGTAAGATATTTCTTTATTATGCGTGGAATGAATAGTCATCTAAATTTCGATCTAGATTTAGCTAAAAATCAGTCTGATGAAAATCCAGTTTTTTATTTACAATACGCACATGCTAGAGTATGTAATATTATAAAACGAGGTGAGGCCTTTGATCATCTATTAAACCCAAATTGCAACTTATCATTATTAGATAAAGAAATTGAGCATCAATTAATTCAAAAATTATCAGAATTCCCTGAAATTATTGAACGAGCTCATTATTCTTTAGAGCCACAAACTGTAGCAAATTACCTTCATGAACTGGCGACAATATTCCACCGCTATTATGCTCAAGAAAAAGTAATTACGGACGATAAAGAATTAACGGCTGCCCGATTAATTTTAGTTGAATCTACCCGAATTATATTTTTAAATGGACTTACCCTGTTGGGTATTTCTGCCCCCGAAAGGATGTGATGACTACTGAGGCACTTACTTTTTTTGTGTTTGCATTCACTTCACTCATCACATTGGTTGACCCCATAGGTTTTGCTCCTGTATATCTATCACTTGTGGAGGGAATGTCACGTAAAGAAAAGAAAAGTGTAGCCAAAAAAGGGGCGATTACCGCGCTTATGGTACTCATTTCATTTTGGTTATTAGGTCGGGTGATATTTTCAATTTTTGGAATTACAGTTCATGCTTTTAGAATTGCTGGTGGAATTCTGTTCTTTAAAGTAGGCATGGAAATGTTAGAAGCAAAAATATCCCGTAGACGCTCAACCCCTGCTGAAGAAGCTGAGGCTGGGGAGAAAGAAGATATTGGATATACTCCAATCGGCATTCCTCTTATAGCTGGACCCGGAGCCATTACTTCAGTAATGATTCTTTCAGCAGAAGCCACTGACCCTTTACGTAAAGGCATGCTTTTATTGGCTATTATTTTAGTAATGATAATTACCTATATCACATTTATTATGGCAGGTAAATTAACACGACGATTTGGTCGTACAGGGCTACGGATAATGCAAAGAATAATGGGGCTTATTCTTATGGTGATGGCCGTTCAATTTATCATTAATGGATTAGACCCCCTCATAAAAGGTTGGCTTCAATAATTCTTTTCATAAATATATTGTAATAAAAAAAGGGGCAGAAATCTGCCCCTTTTAATTATATAAAATAACCTACAGTTTTAATTATTCACCTATAAGTATAAATTCATAACAAGAGTTGTCAGCTTCTTCCCATTCTCCACCAGCATCTGTGCATTCATCTTCGGCTGAAGCTGTTGCACCCATGCATTCAGACTCTTCAGAATCTGTGACATTTATTGTTAA
>Ga0115000_10003320_pt1 | contig 13493 bp, 10 predicted proteins | sample ArcticOcean_MG_C_6_FD_89690 | JGI IMG/M metagenome (GOLD analysis project Ga0115000, IMG submission 89690) | Marine microbial communities from western Arctic Ocean - ArcticOcean_MG_CB8_128 | ecosystem: Environmental > Aquatic > Marine > Oceanic | place: Arctic Ocean: Canada Basin | collected...
ATGGTTCTCAAAAGGCCAGGAAATTACGTACAGATCAGATCCAACTGATTTGACCGATCCGATTGACGCTGCCGACGGTGTAACCGACGGGTATTACCAAGATATGTACAAGTACGGCATCTTGTTCGACATTCAACAAACCGGTTTGGTCGGTGCGCTGGATCCCGTCTTTATCATTTTAACTTTGACGTCTGGTTTGGTCCTGTTAGGCGTCGCGGGTACCATCGTCAATCTCCTGGCCAAGTTTGGCTTGGGTGACTTGTCCAAAACGTACAAGTCGTTCATCCAAGAGGAGTGTGACATTCAACTCGAAGCGGCGAGATACACTGCGCAAAGTATCGTGGCGTCCAGAGCGTTTAAAGTTGCCGACAAAGACGGCGAAGGTCAGTTAGACTTTGCCGAACTCAAGGGAGTTGTCACGTCGTGCTTTTCCGATCAGTTCGCAAGCACTCAGAGCAAAAGCAAGTTACAAAAAGAGCTCTTCAGCGACGAAGAAATTCACTCCATGACGCTCTTCTTGATGCGGGCTGCGGATCCTCATCTCGCGGATCGCATCATGGAAGGGAGAGAGAAAAATGTGGCGGAACTCGAGGCATCGACGCTTTCCTTGAACCAGTGGCAAGAACTTTCCACATCGGATTATATCGATCACGACAGTTTGAAGAATATAGTTGCGAAAAACAAGGCGATGAAAAGGCTCCAAAAACAATACTAAAACGCGTAAAGTTTCTCTTTTTTAAGAAAGAGAGAGGAGGAGGAGGATGGACTTTCTCGAGTGATTCGGATTATGACTACTATTTATATCTTTTGAATTCAATATTTTATTATTACGAAGCTTCTTCACTACTTTACCGCGGAAGCGTTGCCACGTCCGGGATTGCGGTCGCTTTGGAAACGCCGCCAACGCCTAAGAACGCATTCATTTCGCTCGCACTTTTGATTTGAATGTACTGACTCTCGTCAATCATATCCAACGCTCTCGCTTCTATCGCGCCAATCGCTATAGCTTTCAAAGCTGACATTCTCCAACGCATAGCTTCGCTCGTCGGCTCAAAACAATTTTTCGAGCCTATCAACGCTTCCGTGGAGGACGACATCAAACAGTCTCTCGCGAACCACGCGCGCGTGCCTAAACTTTGCGCCAACCGGTATAAAGCTATCCGTTTTTGGACGTCGTTTTCGTTTCCTCGAATCCCCGGAGTGTTTGCGAGCGCTTTCGCGATGGCTTCAGCCGGAGTACCGCGATACGACGAAGCCGAATAACAACTCATGCGGAGCTGCTTTTCGAATGTAATAGTACTACTATCTGCTCTGGAAGCGGTACCGTCGACTATTTTAAGCTTTTTGAAGCGCGATTGGAGCAATTGGCTATTCTCCGTCTTCGTCTTTTGCATTATCTCCGCCGGGTAGAAGGACGCGTTCGCCAAAGCGTGAATTGAGGCTACGCACGACTTGTAGAACGATCGAGTCGTTAATATGTCCAAAGTGCTTAACATGAGTGCTTGAACTATAGCAAAAGAAGCAGCAGAGGAAGAGGGCGACAACGCAATTGCACAGAAAGTTCCCAACGCGTCCGCGGCAGCGGCGGATTCGTCGCTACTCCGTCTGTTCGAAGACATTGCCGTCGCATTTTCGACGAATATAGACGCGCACGTTTCAAAAGATATCGCATCCTCGGTATCGGTATTGTCTCTTCGAATATCATTACTGTCAGATGTTGTTAACACTATTACCGCGCTACCGCACACCCTCGCCGCGCACGTTAAACTGGCAATGCGCATCGATCGTTCCTCCTCGCGTTTTTCGTTTTCTTCGTCGTCGTTTTTCTCATTTTTGAAAAGTACCTCTCTCAACTCATCGCTACGAAACACTTTCATCGCTACCCGCCTGTCTCGTTCACACAGCTCTCCCAAACTCTCTAGCGTTACCGCCAAAAGCAACGCGTCTTTACACTTCACGCTTTCGCGCGTGGTGTCCTCGAACGCCTCAACCTCTTTCCTCCTCACAATTTCTTCTTTCTCGTTTACTTCTCTTTCTCCTCCTTCGGAGTAATCAGAAGACAACGCGGCGAGTGCAGTCAACGCTCGACTTTTCGCCACCGACGACGAGTGCGCGCACTTCCCCGTCGCCGCCATCTCCAACACCATCTCTTTCACTCGCATCCTCCTTCTTTCGCCGATTTTCCCTCCCTCTCCCACCGCGGCGCACGCCGCCGTCTCCAACGCCGCGAGCACTCTCTCGTCGGAAGTTTCCAACATCCCTTCCAGAACGTCCGGAAGAAGTCGAACGAAAATCTCGTCCGCAGTAGCGCCGCTCTTTGCATCATCATCATCATCATCCGCGCTTCTTCCTCTTCTTCTCGCGCAATACTTCATAATCTCCATCAGCGCCACCGCGCACGCTCGACTCGTCAAAGTCGTCGCGTATAAATTATCCTCTCCTTCTTCAAATGCGTCCTGTTTTGTTATTCCTTTCGCGAGCGCACCCAAGACTTCCTCTCGAGCGCACCCGCCGCCAAGACTTCCTCTCTCGTCCTCTGCATCATCTGGAAAGAGGAGCAGTTCTATCACGCGGTCGCACTTGCTCAGTTTTGCGACGAGTTCGTAGAGTACTTCCAGATTATTCGCATTATTAGTGTTGTTGCTCTCCGCGTTTTCTTCTTCTTCTTCCTCGTCGTCTTCATCATCATCTTCATCATCTTCTCTTATTCGAGGAGCGGGATAACTGTAACTGTTCAGCGCGTCGAGGATGGTTCGGAATGAAAATTTGCGGACTATTTGCACGCAAACGTCGTCGGACGGTTGATACGAGAGCAAGCGAACGTCTCTGGCCAAGTCGAGGAGCGAGTCGGGGAGCGCGTTGCGGTTAGAATGAGTGGTCTCGGCGAAAGCGGCGACGGAGGCCATTGACTTTTTTTCCTCTCGATTTTGAGTTTTGCGTGCCCTCGCTCTCTTATTTGTGAAGATGTTCACAACGCGTCGACGAACGAACGGCGTGAAGGCGAGAAAAGCGTGCACATGATATACGGTATTTTTAAGGTAATATTAATAATAAGATTGACACGCGGAAGAATAAGACCTCTCACATTCTTCTTTTACATGACCATGCCGCCGTCGACGTGGATCGTTTGGCCGGTGATATACGCTGCCGCCGGATCCAACGCCAAAAATCTCACCATGCCCGCGATATCTTCCGGCTGACCGTATTTCCCGGCTGGAATCGTCGTCAAGATCTTTGCCTCGATTTCCGGCCCTAACTCTGCAGTCATATCACTCGCAATAAACCCAGGCGCGATGGCGTTGCACTGAATGTTTCTCCCGGCGTATTCTCTCGCGACAGTTTTCGTCAACCCAATCACCCCGGCTTTAGCCGCGGAGTAGTTTGCCTGCCCGGCGTTCCCGGTCACGCCAACCACGGAAGTGATGTTGATGATTCTCCCTTTCACTGGTTTCTTCTTCCCCATGATTTTACACGCCGCTTGCGTGCACAAAAACACGCCGGTTAAGTTCAAGTCGATAACCTCTTGCCACTGGGCTAATTTCATGCGCATCATCAGCGTATCTCGGGTAATACCCGCGTTGTTCACCAAAACGTTCACCTCACCGAACGCGTCCACGGCGGCTTTAAACAACGCGTCGACTTCCTCTTGCTTCGCCACGTTCGCTTGCACCGCGATGGCGTCCCCACCGGACGCTTTGATGGTTTTGCACACTTCCTCGGCCGGTCCCGAGCTCGCCGCGTAGTTGACGACAACTCGGCAGCCTTGCGCGCCCAACTGCGTGGCAATAGCCGCGCCGATGCCACGAGAAGCACCAGTCACGACGCACACCGGACCATCCGCCGCCGCTTGGATAGTCATCGCGGACTTTCTGCTGCTGCTCCTGAAACGAAACGGAATCGACGAGGATGGACTCATTTTTTTCCCCGCCATCCCTTGGGAACGCTTCGAGGCTAAGGACGAAGAACAAGAGGAACGCGTTTTGGAGACGACGTTGCGAGCGATGTGGTGGGCGGAGGAGGACGTTGCGCGGACAGAAAAAGCCATGATGGTTGTTTCTTCTTATGTGCTGTACTTTAGTGAAGAATTCGTATTTTGGATAAGAGAGAGAAAAGTTCGTAAAGTTCGTCCAAGACTAATTTTTTGTGTGAAGTCAAAAATGTTCTTAAATTTCATGGTACAGCTATATATGGAGGTAATAAACTCTCTTCTTGTTCGTGACGACGAGAGCACTCTCTTTCGTGGTGTTTCTTTTCAAATGCGCATCCGCAAACCTCCTCGTTTTTCTTTCTCTCACTCTCTCTCTTCTCTCTCTCTCTCTCGCAATACAAACTTTCTCTCTCTCTTTTGTGTGTGTGTGTGACTAAAACGCTAAAAATTTTTACTCTCTCTCTCTCTCTTTATTTTAGTACGCTTGTTCGTCGTCGTCGTCTTCGTCGTACTCCTCCTCTTCCACCGACGCGTCTTGGTATTGCTGATACTCGCTGACCAAATCGTTCATGTTCGATTCAGCTTCGGTAAACTCCATCTCGTCCATGCCTTCGCCGGTGTACCAATGCAAAAACGCTTTGCGCCTAAACATGGACGAAAAGTCCTCGCCAACTCTCTTGAACATTTCCTGAATCGCAGTCGTGTTCCCGATAAAAGTGGCGGACATTTTCAAACCTTTCGGTGGGATATCGCAGATGGACGATTTGACGTTGTTCGGGATCCATTCGACAAAGTAGGACGAGTTTTTGTTTTTGACGTTGAAAAGTTGTTCGTCGACTTCTTTGGTCGACATGCGGCCTCGGAATAAAGCAGAGGCGGTGAGGTATCTCCCGTGTCTCGGATCCGCGGCGCACATCATGTTCTTCGCGTCCCACATTTGCGAGGCGAGTTCCGGAACGGACAACGATCTGTATTGTTGCGACCCTCTCGACGTGAGCGGTGCGAAACCAACCATAAAAAAGTGCAATCTCGGGAACGGCACCAAGTTCACCGCTAACTTTCTCAAATCCGCGTTCAATTGACCCGGAAATCGCAAGCAACACGTGATGCCACTCATGACCGCGGAAATCAAATGGTTCAAATCGCCAAAAGTCGGGTTGGTCAATTTCAACGTTCTGAAGCAAATGTCGTACAACGCCTCGTTGTCCAAAACCATGCACTCGTCGGCGTTTTCAACCAACTGGTGGATAGATAACGTCGCGTTATACGGCTCAACGACCGTATCGGAAACCTTCGGCGACGGCACGACCGAAAACGTCAACATCATTCTGTCCGGATACTCTTCGCGGATTTTAGAAATCAACAACGTCCCCATACCCGAACCAGTCCCGCCGCCCAACGAGTGGCACACCTGGAAACCTTGCAAGCAATCGCAACTTTCCGCTTCTTTTCTCACGACGTCCAAAACAGAATCAATCAATTCCGCGCCTTCCGTGTAGTGCCCTTTCGCCCAGTTATTCCCGGCGCCGGTTTGGCCGAAGATGAAGTTATCCGGGCGAAAGATTTGGCCGTACGGGCCGGATCTGACCGAGTCCATCGTCCCGGGTTCCAAATCGAGTAACACCGCTCTCGGAACGTATCGACCTACGTGATATAGTTGTGTGCGATAGAAGAGAAAGTGATGATGATAAATGTCAGCGCATGTGGCATCATTGATATGGTATCGTATTCGCCAAACGCGACGAGAGCGCGAAATTTCCAAAATTCAAGGGGAACAAAAGAGAGACAATTTGGGGGAGAAAAACAAAAAATCACAACCCACCTCCGGTAGCTTCGTTGTAATACACGTTCACTCGTTCGAGCTGTAAATCCGAATCGCCGGCGTAAGTGCCGGTGGAATCGATGCCGTGTTCATCGCAGATGACCTGTTTGATTATTTTGGGAGAGAGAAAGAGAGTGAAACATTCAGCATCATAAAATTGGTCTCGTCGCTCTTCCTTTTCAAAACGTTCAACCAACGGGAAGAGAGAAAAATGGAAAACGTGCATCATCATCAACATCGTCGAAGGAAAGAAAGGAACAAACGTTTGACTCTCGAAAAGCGTACCTCCCAGAACTTCGCCCCGATTTGGTTACCGCACTGTCCGGCTTGTATGTGGACGATTTCACTGTAATAATATAAAGAGAGAGAGAGAGAGAGAGAGACGTCAGAGAAATTCTTCTTGGAAAACAACAAGAGGAAAAGCAACGGAAAAAAAAGAGCATTTTGCCCGTCGTGTGTTAATGTGCCGAGGCAAAGGAACGCGAACGAGAAAAGCGCGAAAGACAACGATATTCGCGCGCTACTAAAACTATATCATATATTTTATACGACGTGAACGACGAAGAAGAGACGCACCGCATGTTTGCTTTGGTGTTCTTTGCAAAGCAATGCGCGTAAAAAGACGACTTTGTAAAAAATGAAGAGATTTTTTGAAATTATCAAAAGAGGTGCAAAAAGAGTCCCCAAACAAAATGGACCAAAATGGGCCAAAATGCCAAAAATTGCCAAAATGTCCTTCGTTTTCCCTTTAATTTGCCTTTTCTCTATAGTATTCATTAAGCTAGAGTAGTAATTACTAAATCGACGGGTTCGCCCAGCTGTTGTTCTTGTTGTTCTTGTTGTTCTTGTTCTTGTTGTTGCGCGTGGTGGTGGTCGTGTTAGTTTTTCGTCCAAACTCCAGGCTCTTCTTCATGGCGAACGCGCCGAGGAAGTTGACGAGGCCGACGGCGAAGAGCGCCGCGTTCGCGTGTTGCGAGAACAAAGCTAAGAAGAGTAAAGAAGTACCGACGAAGTAGCGTCCAGTGACCGTGGCTTTGTAAAAGCCAGTCGCGCCGTTTTCGGCAACCGCGCGATAGTAGAGACCAAAGGCGATGGCGGCGGCGGCGACGACGCGAAGCCAAACCGCCGAGGACAACGTCTCGCCCATTGGCACGACCGCGTGGAAAAGACGTCTCGGGAAGAGGAATAAACACACGCCGACAGCTAAAATATACGTCCCAGTGACCATCGCGGCGCGTTTACACCGTTCCAGCTGCTCCGCGGATAAACTATTCTTTTCCTTCTGTTCGTAATACCGCTCCGCGTCGTCGTCGTCGTTCGAAGCGCCGCCGTAAAACTTCGAAAACGTAATCTCCCCGGTCCTCTCGCTTTTCTCCGCCACCATCGGTATTCCAGTCATCGCGCGTTTATCCTTCACGTTCACTCCGGTATCCAGCAAGTGCTCCGGAGGAGGCATTTGCGTTTCGTCTATTTCCAAAACCTCCGGTCGCATATCCAACGCGAATATCTTTCCTCCTTCTAAATCATCATCATCATCACTCCTCCTCATCCTCCTCCTCCTCCCCACGATCGCTTCTCCTCTCAGCGATCCAAACACGACGATGTCCCCGTTTTCCGTCGTTATCGAGGCATCTTTTTCTACATTCCCGACGACAATAACGTCCCCGCTGTGCTCCACGTGCGTCCCTTTTTCCAAAGTGCAGTTGTAATACAACGGCGAGTTCTTCGACCTCGCCGGGGCGATCGGCGCTTCTTTCGCTTCTTCAAATCGTCCAGGAGACGAAAAACAAACAACCCGACGAGGCCCTAAGGTCGTCGTTGTTTTCATCGCGGACGATGAGAAGACGAACATCATCTCTCAAAAGCGGGGGTCCATCTTCGGGGGAAAAGTTTGTGTGGATTCGTCACTTCGATGTCACCTCATCCTTTTCGGGTCTCGTCGTCGTTCGTTTGCCGAAACCTTTTTAACAACAACAAGAAGAAGAAGAGGTGGAAGAATACCACGACCAGGAGGAATACGCTCGTCAGTATTCTTCTCTTTTTCGTCGTCGTTCTCGTTTCTGCGTTCTTCTTCTCGTCGTCTTTGTCGTCTGTCTTTTTCTCCTTCGAGAGGATGACGACGACGAACAACAACAAAGATGAATCATCACAAAAGTGCGTTAAAATCCTCGACACTCTCCGCTCGATGAACGAATCAGAGACAGAAAGACAAACCGAGCTGGATTTGAGCGAGTGCGGTTTGCGAACAGTACCGAAAGAGGTTTTGCGGTTACGAAATCTGAAATTTCTAAATCTCGGGAAAAACAAGTTGAACGCGCTGCCGGATTCGTTCGCGAAGGATTTACCGAACCTGAAGATACTCTTCTGCCTCGCGAACGAGTTCACGAAAGTTCCGGAAGTTTTAGGCGAGATGGAGAACTTGTTCATGCTTTCGTTCAAGCAGAACAGAGTGAGCGAGATACCGGAGCAGTCGTTACCGACCAGGTCTTTAGGATGGTTGATTTTGAGCGATAACGAGATTGAAGTTTTACCAAAGAGTTTAGGAAAGTGTCGAAAGATGAGGAAGTTGATGTTAGCTGGGAATAAGATCAAGGAATTACCGACTTTCATGAGGGAATTGGAGAATTTGGAGTTATTGAGAGCGAGCGATAATCGGATCGAAACGTTTCCGGAGTTTTTGTACCGGTTGCCAAAGTTGGCGTGGTTGGCGTTCGCGGCGAATCCGTGCACGGAAAAAGCGGCGGCGAACGCGATGGAGAGAGGTAAACGAGCGGTAAAACGTGTCGTTAATTTTGAGGATTTAGGGGTGGATGAAAGGAAAAAATTGGGCAGCGGCGCGAGTGGGACGGTGTATCGAGGAGAAATGGACGGATTCAACGTCGCGATTAAGGTGTATAATAACATGGGGAAAACGAGCGACGGGAGGCCGGAAGACGAGATGGCCGCCGCGAGTTTAGCGACGTCGACAACGAGTGATATAGTCGAAGGAGAACAAGATGAGCAAGAGGAAACCGCCGGTAGCGGCGGCGTCATCGAAACGTTGGCGAAATTCACCACCAAAGACGGCAAACGCGGTCTCGTGATGGAATACTTAGACCCGGCGGATTGGAAAAATTTGGGCGGGCCGCCCAGCTTCGAAACAGTTACCCGAGACGTGTTCGATGAGAGAGACGGAAAATTCACCGCGCGAGAAATTCTAGCCGTTGCTGTTAACGTCGCCAAAGGTATCAATCAACTGCACAAAAATGGCGTCTGCCATGGCGACATCTACGCGCACAACGTTCTCATCGACCGCGACGAGGATTACCCTTCGGCGAAACTAGGAGATTTCGGTGCGGCGATGTTTTTCGACGACGACGAGAATCCGCAATTTTCACAAATGGTTCGCGAGAACGAAGCCAGAGCGTTCGGGTGTTTACTCGACGACATGTTAGTCAACTACGACGGCACGCGAGGCGGCTCAAATACCGTTGTGATTCGCGAGAACATTGAAGCCGGCCAAACGCAATACGCCGGCAACAAAATATTTATGGAACCGAGGAGTTACCGACCATCGACGCACCTCGATACCGTGATTAGCAAAAACGACGAAGGCAAAACCGAAGGAGAACTCACGCCTGCGAGAAGAAGAGAAGAACGAGAACGACGACGAGACGAACACATACAAAAAAGAACCCACGAGCGGCGCGAAGCAGATAAAGGACTCGTCTCCATACACCTCCCAACAGGCGGCCACGAAAAAACCATCGCATCTTTGCGTCAACTCGCGGACGACCTCATGCACCCAACCCGCTCGGTTCGTCCCAAAAATTTCGAAGCAGTCGTCAAACGCGTCCAAGAAAGCGAGAAACTCTTCTTCGGCGACTATTACGCGAAAAAACTCGAAAGCCTCCAGATTCTCCAGCGGAGAAGGTACGACGTCGATCTTCTCAGAGATGGGAGTCTTTTCTCTCGAAAGAGGGACCCTAAGCGCAGGGAGAAGAGAAACGATGACGACGAGACAAAGTAGCACGTTGTAATAGTAGTAGTAGTAGTAGTATAGTAGTAGTACTACCTCACCGGCACGTATACGCGCGTTTTTTTAAGACGAGAGAGAAGTCGTTACAACACACAGACAGACGTCACTTTTTTTATTTGGTCGCACGCACGCACGGTTTTGCGGTCGCACGACAGACATGTTCCGCGGAAGCCTCCAACGCGCCGCCAAAAGGGCTCTGTTATCGGCTGCTGCTGCGCATCGGCAGCGGCCGAGTGTCAGTGCCGCTCGCTCGAGCTACGCCTCGCTCGTCCCGATGGTCATCGAATCCTCCCCCAGAGGCGAACGCGCGTTTGATATTTTCAGTCGATTACTTAAAGAACGCGTGGTTTTTTTAAACGGCCCGATCCACGACGACATGTCCGCATTAATCGTCGCGCAGTTGTTGTTCTTAGAGTCTGAATCCGTCACGGAGCCGATACATTTTTACATCAACTCGCCCGGTGGAAGCGTGACGGCGGGACTTGGGATTTACGATACGATGAATTACGTGCAAGCACCGATACACACGTTAGCGGTTGGGCAGTGCTCGTCGATGGGGAGTTTACTCTTGTCCGCGGGAACGCACAGAAAAGCGCTACCGAACAGTCGGATAATGATTCATCAGCCGAGTGGAGGTGTGCAAGGGACGCAGTCGGACATTGCGATTCAAGCGTCGGAGATTTTAAAGTTGAGAGAGAAGGTGACGAATATTTACGCCGAGCACACGAAACAGAAGAAGGATGTGATCGCAAAGGCGTTGGAGAGGGATACGTTCATGAGTGCGGAGGAGGCAAAAGCGTTTGGGATCGTGGACGAGATCATTGTTAAGAGAGAGTAAAATGAGCGCAGGTGCTCGTGCGTGTAGTTGATGTCATCTTTATAAATATGCGTGTTGTAAATATAAATAATTTTTATCATTCCTTGTCTTTACCTACCTACTGTGGTAATCCGGAAGGGAGAATACGTGGTCGATCTCGTTTTTTAAGTCTTGTCTTTCCTCCTCGTTTTGAGCGGCAGCGACGGAGAATAAGTGAACGCTTCCCAAATTATCGCCAACGGCTAATATTGGCGACGCGTTCGTGTTGGAGTAACTGACCGCCGTGAGACGTATGGCATTTTTCTTCTCATTCGTTTCTCCTCGCTCCTTCGATTTTTTTTGTTGAATACCTATTTCGTCAAACTTCTCTTCAAACCACGGGGTAGTTACGGTCAAAGATGCATCGTTTCGAGCGTTGTCGCTTTTAATGTTACTGCTTTTTTTGCGTCACTGCTCGCTCGCACTTCCAAATACGTAACGTGCCATCGTCGTACACCGCGGCGAGTTTCCTCCCGTCGTTTGTATCCCACGCGATATCGTTCACTGGCGGGAGCGATACGGAAGACGCCGTCGACTTACTACTACTACTACTACTACTGCTGCTCGCACCATAACCGTTTTGAACTCGCAAAGGTACCGGTGCGAATGAAAATATTTGCGACGCATCAGTTTCTTTGAAGATTGATGAAGATGTTTCTTGCCAGAGATCGTTTGCGTTGTTCGCGTGTGTATCTCGAGCTCGCTTGACGGAGTTTGCTTCGTGTTCCAGATCCGACACCCGAAAAACACGGACTGTTCCATCAGCAGAAGCCGTCGCAAAGACGCCGGGAACTGACGGATGCTTCTTAACTTGATATATCGCCGCGTACAACGACGAAATCGAGTGCGATTTTATCTTCTTAGTGATCGTAAACATTTCGCTGTGCCCGTCATTTTCATCGAGCGAGCGTTTTGCGCAAACGAAAATATCGCCGCGTATGGTTCCAACGAGAAGGTAAGATTGGTCGATGACATCTAAGCACGTCGCTTGAATCTCTCGAGGATCATCGCAGACGAGACTTTTTCCTAGTACGGTTTCGCCACTCGACTCCAGAAAACGCTTTTCGCCTCGATCTTGACCGTCGTGTAAGATGCGCAAAGTGCCTATTGATTCGCTAGGAATTAATGCGCGCGCGTCCATTTTGAGAATCGCGCCATCTGTAGAGCAACTTACAGCGGAGAACTCGCAGTGACTTTCCTTGTCGATGTTATCATCTATGTATTCAACCGCCCAAACTTTTTCTTTGTGTGAATGCTCCGGTCGCGATTCGTAAAGGAGTCCTTGGTGCTGGTGGGAGGCGCTACCCTTCTTGTCGCCTCGAAACGCTATATCGAGGCACCGAATACTACCATCGAGGCATCCACAGAGCATGCGCCTGCTTTTATTCCTCAGTTGCTCTTTTGTGTCGTTATAGTGGACGCTCTGAAATGCTATTGAAGTCACGGCACTTTCGAGAGTGAGTGATACCTCTGGTTTTGTGGCGTCTCGAAGCGTCCAAACGTGTACGGCGCCACGTTTCTCCAGATCCCTTTTATTGAAGTATTCGAGGTTGCGTTTGTTCTCATCTACGTTCTCGTCGTAGTCATCACCACGCAGAACGATTTTTTCTGCATCAACAGATCCGTGACAGATGGCAACGACGCCATCAAAACGAGGGTGGAATCGAATCGCGTTGACTCTCTTCTCTTTTCCAGATTCGGAGGATGACGCCGATGGATACTTGTACTCGCACAAACGGGTCAGTTGCTTCGAAGCATCGAAGGGTATTTCTTCCCCATCGTTAAGCGCCCCTCTATACCGCAGCGTTTGCTCTAGCATCAGACTTGCCCGAATCTGGCGATCAGCGATGATTTCCGCCTGTTTCAAGAACGCGCGACCAACGCGTTTTCTCGCCCGTCCCGGTGCTTTCCCTCCTTCCTTCCGCGTTTCCTCTTTTTGCCAACACGTCTCACTTTCCTTGGTTTCCGGTGAATCCGTAAACGTTTCGCGAACAACACATGGGGTAGTATACGTTTGAGTCGAGCGGTGCACGTGTATTTCGGGATCAAACGGAACTCGTTTCTTCTTTATTCTTGTCTTTTTCCTCGTCCTCGTCGCCGTCGGCGGCGTAGCGAATTCGATAGGCGCCAACTCGATGCGCTTCGATTCTCTCGAACTCTGCCTTTCCCAAAGCTTGGAAAAGTCAAAGTTGAAAATAGAATCGATATCGTTATCATTCCCTTCCACTCTGCTGTTTTCTTCTTCGTCTTCGCTCGCGTCGAAAAAGCTTTCCTCCTCCTCCTCTTCCTCTTCTTCTTCTTCTTTCCCACCACCATCACCGCGAAATACTTCGTTCTTCTTTCTCGTCCATCGACACGGTTCCAACAGCGACCTCGGCGTCACGTCCTTCCCGTTCTCGTCGCGTATCACTCGCTCGTTCTCCACCACTCCTTTTAACAGACTTTTATTCGTCGCGGTATTATTAGTATTTTTGGTCAAACTCTTCCTCGTGGAGGAGGAGTGCGTGGAGGAGTTCCCCGAGGAGATTCTCCTTTCTCGTGGTCTTTCTCCTCCTCCTCCTTTCTTTCTTCTCTTTTCAGCGGCACTCTTCTTCACCACCGCGCTTCTGGACGACAAAGAAAAAGAGGAAGAGGTTTCGCTCGCGCGCCCTCCCGCTGGCGGCGCTACTGTTGTTGTTGTTTGCGACGTTCGTCTCATCGCATGTGTTGCATGTATAGAAAAGTTTGACCGCTTTTTTTTTTTTTTTTTTAAAAAAAAAATTTAAAAAAACACCCACCGGTTTTATTTTCAAATTTTTTAAAAAAAATAAAAACAGAAAAAAAAAAAAAGGACAGACGAAAAAACAAACAACAACGAGAGAAAAAACCC
>Ga0115000_10003321_pt1 | contig 13492 bp, 8 predicted proteins | sample ArcticOcean_MG_C_6_FD_89690 | JGI IMG/M metagenome (GOLD analysis project Ga0115000, IMG submission 89690) | Marine microbial communities from western Arctic Ocean - ArcticOcean_MG_CB8_128 | ecosystem: Environmental > Aquatic > Marine > Oceanic | place: Arctic Ocean: Canada Basin | collected...
ACATTAACGTTTAAATCAGGCCAAACTACTTGTAAATAATATTCCAAATGCGACAAAACATTAACCGCTTGTGCGGTTGTTGTTGTCATATGGTAATGATTTTCTGAAATTCTAGTTGTTGTACCATCATCAAAAACTATTCCATCTTCACGTAGCATTACTCCATATCGAGCTTTACCTATGGGTAATTTCTTCCAAGCATTTGTATAAATTCTGTTTAAAAATTCTGCACTATCTGTACCTTTAATATCTATTTTACCTAAAGAAGTAACATCGCAAACTCCAACATTTTTTCTAACATTAGTAGCTTCACGTTTTGCAGCTTCTTCTAAAGTTTCATTATCTTGTTTATAATATCGAGGTCTTAACCATAAACCTGCATCTACAAACATAGCATTATTACTTTCATGCCATGCATGTATTGGAGATTTTCTTGTAGGACGGTAATATTTACCTACTTCCCTTCCTACAATGGCACCTATTGTTACTGGGGTATATGGAGGTCTAAAAGTAGTATGACCTACTTCTGGAACTATTTTTTTTTCTATATTTGCAACTAATTGTAAACCATTTAAATTGCTTGTTCTTCCTTGGTCTGTTGCCATACCAAGCGTAGTATATCTTTTTACATGCTCTATAGACCTAAAGCCTTCCCGAACAGCTAATTGAATATCTGATACGTAAACATCATTTTGAAAATCTACACATCTTTTATAATGCTTATTATTTGGAAGGGGCATGCACCAAAATTTATCTTGTTGACCATATTTTCTTTCGTTAGAAGTGGGCATAGTAATTTTATCATTTTTTCCAGTTATTTTTTTTGATAATTCATATCCTTTATTAAATCCCTCTACTAAAGTATTTTTTAAAGATGAGGATCCATTTGCTGATCCTATAGTGCTTTCGTTTTGTTTTGATTGATTTGGAACAAAAGCGTTGACCTTATCATCAAACTTTAGTTTATTTCCTGATTGCGATGAAAGATGAACAGTTGGAGTCCAATTTCCCGAAATACATATGCAATCGCAGTTAACAATCTCTAAATTATCATAACCAGATTTATCATTATTTAATTTTCCTATCGTTGCAGAATTTACTTTTTTATAACCATGGGCATTAACCACACCATGAGAAAATTTTATATTAATATTTAAATTTTTAGCTTCCTCAACTATAGAGCTTTCTGAATTTTCTCTTATATCCAAAACCAATGGTTCAATTCCATTGTTTTTAAAATCAATAGCAGTGTCATATCCGCTGTCATTGTTAGTAAAAATAATTGGATTTTTTCCAACTAAAACTCCGTAAACCTTTATGTATTCTTTTGCTGCTGATGCTAACATCACGCCCGGTCTATCATTGTTACCGAAAACTAAAGGTCTTTCTATTGATCCTGTGGAAACTATTACTTCTTTAGCTCTTATGTACCAAAGCCTTTGTCGTGGCATAAATTTAGTTGGGTTTGCAATATGATCTTTTATTCTCTCAAGCATTACCATCATATTGTGATCGTAATATCCAAAAACTTGTGATCTATTTTTTATAATAACATTTGGCATTGATTTTAATTGCTCAATAGTTTCATCACACCAATCTTTTCCTTTTTTATTACCAATTGTAACTTCGTCTGTAAGCAAACTCCCACCAAACCTTGGTTTATCCTCTGCCAAAATAACTCTGGCCCCATTTTTTGCAGCAGCTAGAGCACTTGATAATCCAGCGGGTCCCGAGCCAACAATAAGAATATCGCAATATTCAAATTTATGTTCATATCTATCTGGATCTGGTTTTAATGGAGCGACGCCTAAACCTGCTGCTTTTCTAATAATAGGTTCATAAATTTTATGCCAAAAGCTTTTAGGCCACATGAATGTTTTGTAGTAAAAACCAGCTGGAAAAAATTTACTTAAAAGATTATTTATTGAACCAAAGTCAAACGAAACTGATGGCCAGCAATTTTGACTTGAGGCAACCAATCCTTCAACTAGTTCAACTGTTGTGGCGATTGCATTTGGTTCGGTTTTATCACCGCTATATAATTGGACTTGAGCATTAGGTTCGTCAACACCAGCTCCCATGAAGCCTCGCGGTCTATGGTATTTAAAACTTCTTCCAACTAGATGAACTCCATTTGCAAGCAAAGCGGATGCTAAAGTATCACCTTCATAACCAAAATATATTTTTCTATTAAATTTAAATGAAATTTTTTTATTTCTATTAATATAACCAGATTTATCTAATCTAAATTTTTGCGACATATAAATTAAAATTCTTCTTTAATTTTAGCAGTTTTAAAAATTTCGTGTGTTGCTGTATCTCTTAAAACTTTAAACCATTTCCTGCAACCTGATACATGATGCCAAAACTCTGAATGTTTTCCTCTTGGATTGTTTCTAAAATAGATAAAATCATCCCAATCTTTGTCTGAAATTTCTTTTTCTAGCTCGGGTCTTTTTACAGTTGCGTCTCCTCCATAAGAAAATTCATTTTGAGATCGTTTTCCACAATAAGGACATTTAATTTCTAGCATATATTATCCTATCCATGTTTTTGTACCTACGCCTTTTTCATCAATGAGATGTCCTGTATTAAATCTACTTAGTTTAAATGGTTCATTCAATTCGTGAGGTCGATCTTGTGCTATTGTGTGTGCAAAGGTCCACCCAGAAACAGGAGTGGCTTTAAAACCTCCATAGCACCAACCAAAATTTAAGTAGAGTCCTTCAATATGACTTTTGTCAATGACTGGAGATCCATCCATTGACATATCCATGATTCCTCCCCAAGTTCTTAAGATCTTTAACCGGCTTAAGTTTGGAAACATTGCTATACCTTCGGACAAAACATGTTGAATAGTTGGTAGGTTTCCTCTCTGAGCATAACTATTATAACCATCTAAATCTCCCCCCATAACCATTTCTCCTTTATCAGATTGACTGCAATAAAAATGTCCAGCACCGAATGTTACTACATGATCGAGAAAAGGTTTTACTGGTTCAGAAACGCAGGCTTGAAGAACATGAGCTTCAATAGGTAGCTTCATATTTAATTTTTCTGCTAATAGTGATGTACTACCTGCTACGCATAATCCTATTTTTTTTGCTTTTATATTTCCTCTAGAAGTTTGTACTCCTTTAATTTTTCCATTTTGCACATCAAAACCTGTTACTTCACAATGTTGAATAATATCAACTCCCATTGAGTCTGCTTGTCTTGCGTATCCCCAGGCTACAGCATCGTGTCTAGCAGTTCCTCCGCGTGGTTGCATCAAAGCCCCAAAAATTGGAAATCTTGCTGAAGCTGAAAAATCAGCAAATGGAATCATTTTTTTTAACTCTTCCCGTCCCAGCATTACAGCATCAATTCCATTTAATCTCATTGAATTACCTCTGCGCGAATAAGTATTTAATTGCGCATCTGAATGCGCAAGATTAATAATACCTCTTGGTGAGTACATGACGTTATAATTTAATTCTTGTGATAAATTTTCCCAAAGCTTCATTCCATGTTCATAAAAAAGAGCATTGGCATCCCACATATAATTGGATCTAAGTATTGTCGTATTTCTCCCAACATTACCTCCTCCTATCCAACCTTTTTCGAGAATCGCAACTTTAGTAATTTTATGCACTTTTGCCAAATAATATGCTGTGGCAAGCCCATGACCGCCTCCACCGATGATTATTGCATCATATTCTTTTTTTGGCTGAGGATCTCTCCATGCTACATCCCAATTTTGATGATTGGTAAGTGCATTTTTGATTAAACTGAATATTGAATATTTTTGCATTAAGTAATTTAATATAACCCTATTAAATTGTAAAAGACCTTAAAAATAATGTCTATACATATTATAGTTTTTTAGATATAGCAGAGCCGATGAGTAGCATAAAAACTGATATTGAAATAGCAAGAGCTGCAAAAATGGTGCCCATTAAGAACGTATTAGCAAAACTTGGTATTCCTGACCAACCCGAGATTTTTAGTCCTATGGGTCGTCATATAGCTAAATTGAGCCTTGATTACATTAATAAATTAAAAGAAAAAAATAATCATTTAATTTTAGTTACAGCCATTACACCAACTCCAGCTGGTGAAGGTAAAACAACAACTTCAGTTGGTTTAAGCGATGGGCTTAATAAAATTGGCAAAAAATCTATTGTATGTCTACGTGAGCCTAGCTTAGGACCTTCCTTCGGAATGAAAGGTGGTGCCGCGGGAGGTGGGTATGCTCAAGTAGTTCCAATGGAACAAATTAATTTACATTTTACTGGTGATTTTCATGCAATAACTTCAGCTCATAATCTTTTATCAGCTCTAATTGATAATCATATTTATTGGGGAAATAAATTAAATATTGATGTTAGAAGAATCGTATGGAGAAGAGTTGTTGACTTAAATGATCGCGCTCTTCGTTCGATAAATATTAATCTTGGGGGTGTAGCTAATGGTTTTCCAAGAGAAGACGGTTTTGATATTACAGTAGCTTCTGAGGTTATGGCTATTTTTTGCCTATCTAATTCTTTAAAAGATTTGGAAGAAAAAATTGGAAATATTACCATTGCATATACACGTGATAAAAAACCAATTTATGCTAAGGATTTAAATGCACATGGACCTATGACAGTTTTACTAAAAGATGCAATTAAACCAAATTTTACACAAACGCTCGAAAATAACCCTGCTATTATTCACGGAGGACCTTTTGCAAATATTGCGCATGGATGTAATTCTATAATCGCAACAAAAACTGCCTTAAAATTATCTAATTACGTTGTAACAGAAGCTGGATTTGGGGCCGACTTAGGTGCTGAAAAATTTTTGGATATTAAATGTCGAAAAGGAAATATTAAACCTAGTTGTGTTGTGCTAGTGGCAACTATACGTGCTTTAAAAATGCATGGTGGAATAAAAAAAGAGGATTTAAAAAAAGAAAATATAGAAGCCTTAAAAAAAGGTTTACCTAATTTAGAAAAACATATTCAAAATATAAAAAAATTTGGTTTAGAAGTTGCGGTAGCAATAAATCATTTTATCACAGATACCGATAAAGAGGTTAAAATAATAGAGAACCATTGTGAAAAACTTGGAGTTAAAGCGAGTCTTTGTATGCATTGGGCTAAAGGAAGCGAAGGAACTAAAGATCTTGCCAACAGTGTAGTTGACCTTTGTGATAAAGCGAAAAAAAATAATTTCAAATTTTTATATTCAGCTGAAACACCTTTGTGGAAAAAAATAGAAGCTATTGCAAAAGAAATATACGGAGCTAGTGAAGTGGTTGCCGATACTAAAATTAGAGATCAGCTTAAAAAAATGGAAGAAGATGGATTTGGAAAATTTCCAATTTGTATAGCTAAAACACAGTATAGTTTTTCAACTGACCCAAATTTAAAAGGTGCTCCAACAGGACACGTTCTTCCAGTTAGGGAAGTAAGACTATCAAGTGGAGCTGAATTTGTTGTAGTTATATGTGGAGCTGTTATGACTATGCCGGGACTTCCCAGAGTACCAGCGGCAGACTCTATTAAATTAAATGATAAAGGTGATATAGAGGGTTTGTTTTAATTATTTTTTTTTAGATAAGCTTGAGCAGCAGCTAAACAAGCTATTGGAACTCTATAAGGTGAACAAGATACATAATTTAATTTTTGTTTTTCACAAAATTCTATACTAGATGGGTCTCCTCCATGCTCTCCACAAATGCCTAATTTAAGAGATTTTTTTTCCATTCTTCCTCTTTCGGCGGCAATTTTTATTAATTCTCCAACTCCTCTTTCGTCAATACTTACAAAAGGATCTTTATTAAATATTTTATTATCTACATAATCGTTTAAAAATTTACCAGAATCATCTCTGCTTATTCCAAATGTAGTTTGAGTTAAATCATTGGTTCCAAAACTAAAAAAATCAGCAAATTTTGCAATATCTTTGGCTCTCAAAGCTGCTCTTGGAAGTTCTATCATCGTTCCAACATAATATTTTATTTTTATTGAATTATTATTTTGAATTTCTTGTGCTGTCTTATCAACAAGTTTTCTAAGTATTTCAATCTCAGCTGCTGTTGATACAAGAGGAATCATAATTTCAGGTATGACTAGCTTTATTTTATTTTTTTTACATTCAGCCAATGCTTCAAATATTGCCTGACACTGCATTTGGTAAATTTCAGGAAAAGAAATTCCTAATCTGCATCCCCTGTGGCCTAACATTGGATTTTGTTCATGAAGTTCATTAATTCTTAATTTAATATTTTGATTTGAAATATTTAATTCTTTAGAAATAGCTTCAATGTCTTTTTCATTTTTTGGAAGAAATTCATGTAATGGAGGGTCCAAAAGTCTTACTGTTACAGGCAAACCATTCATTATTTTAAAAATTTCGACGAAATCACTTCTTTGATAAGGAAGAATTTTTGATAATGCTTTTTTTCTGTCATCTAAAGTTTCTGATAAAATCATTTGTCTTACAGAAATAATTCTTTTTTCATCAAAAAACATATGTTCTGTTCTACAAAGACCAATACCTTCCGCACCGAAATCTCTAGCAATCTTTGTGTCAGCGGGTGTTTCTGAATTTGCTCTTACTTTAAGTTTTCTATATCGATTTGCCCACTTCATCAATTTAGAAAAATCACCTGATATATTTGGTTTAACTGTTGCAACTTTTCCTAACATAACTTTTCCTGCACCTCCATCTATAGTGATGATGTCTCCTTCTTTAACTACTTGATTTCCGGCTCTAAATAATTTGTTTGCATAATCGATTTTAATATCATTAGAACCTGAAACACATGGTTTTCCCATACCTCTGGCTACTACCGCGGCGTGACTAGTCATTCCTCCTCTTGCTGTAAGAATGCCTTGTGCTGCATGCATGCCACTAATATCTTCAGGTGATGTTTCTAATCTAACTAGTATTGTGTCTTGCATTTGTTCTTTTAAAAGCTCTGCTTCTTCTGCTGAAAATGTTACTTTACCACTTGCAGCCCCTGGTGATGCTGGGAGTCCAGAAGCTATAATTTTTTTTTCTGCTTTTTCATCTAACGTAGGATGTAATAGGGTATCCAACGTATTTGGATCAACTCTTAAAACTGCCTGTTTAATAGAAATTAATTTTTCTTTTACCATATCAACAGCAATTTTAATTGAAGCTTTTGCAGTTCTTTTTCCAGATCGTGTCTGTAGCATCCACAATTTATTGTTTTCAACGGTAAACTCAATGTCCTGCATATCTTTATAATAATTTTCTAATTGTGAAAAAATTTTTTTCAATTGTTTGAAAATTTTTGGCATAGATTCCTCCAAGGACAATCCTTTAGAATTAGATTTTTTATTCGATGCCTTTGTGATATTTTGTGGAGTTCTTGTTCCAGCAACAACATCCTCACCTTGTGCATTGATTAAATATTCACCAAAAATTTCTTTGTCACCGGTAGAAGGATTTCTTGTAAAAGCAACTCCGGTTGCACAATTATTTCCCATATTTCCAAAAACCATTGCCTGAACATTTACAGCAGTTCCCCAATGATCAGGTATATAATTTATTTTTCTATAAGTTTTTGCTCTTTTGGTATTCCATGATAAAAATACTGCGCTCACAGCTCCCCATAGCTGTTCGTTTACATCTTGTGGAAAAATTTTTTTAGTTTTTTCTTTAACGACATCTTTAAAATTTAATATTAGGCCGTCCCAGTCATCCTCTTCCAATTCGGTATCCTGAATAACCCCTTTTGTTAATTTATAATTTTCAATTAATTCCTCAAATAAGTATGCATCTATTCCAAGAACTACATTGCTATACATTTGAATGAATCTCCTATAACTATCTTTTGCAAACCTGCCATTTAAAGTCTCTTTTTTAAGAGCAATAACTGTTTTGTCATTCAAACCTAAATTTAAAATTGTATCCATCATACCTGGCATTGAGACTCTAGACCCAGATCTTACTGATAATAATAATGGATTTACTAAATTTCCAAATTTTTTATTTGTAATTTTTTCAATTATCGTAATTTCTTTTTTGGTTTGTTTTGTAATTTCTTTTGGTATTTTTTTATTATTTTTATAGAAGTAATCACAAACTTTGGTTGATATTGTAAAACCTGGTGGAACAGGCAATTTTAATTTAACCATTTGCGCTAAGTTTGCACCTTTTCCACCAAGCATTTCTTTAGAACTTATGATGCTTTTACTATTTTGATTATTAAATCTATGAACTAATTTTTTCAATTAAACACCTTCTATTTTTGAAAAGTCGATAAAGTTATTATAAGTTTTACAAAACATTTGCAACAATTCTAATCTATTTTTTTTTATATCTGGGTTTTTATCATTTACAATTACATTGTCAAAAAAATTGTCTGTAACAAATTTAGCTTCTGATAATTTGTTAAGTGTATCGGCGTAAACCTCTTGTTTTTTAACACTTGAGAAATATTTGCGAATTTCGTTAATTTTGGCATAAAGATTTTTTTCTTCTTCACTTTTAAACAAAATTGGCTCCGGCAACCCCATAATTTTTGTTTCTTTAATTTTTAACTCCTGATCAATAATGCTAGAAGCTCTCTTATATGATGAAATTACATTTTTATATAAATCATTTGAAATACTTTTGTTAATAATTATGCACTTATTATATAATTCTAAAAAGTCGCTTTCTATATTAGATGAATCTGCCGCATCAATTATATCACCTCTTATCTTTTTATCTTTTAATAAATTTTTAAATCTTTCTCTTAAAAAAACTAAAATTTCTTTAGTAATGGAGCTATTTACAAACTTAATATTTTGCTCTTCATATAAAACAATTGAATAATTAATTAAATCTTTTAATTTAATAGATAATTTAGTTTCAATTATTATTCTTAATATACCAAGTGATGTTCTTCTAAGTGCAAATGGATCTTTGGAACTGGTTGGTTTTTCATTGATTCCAAAAAAACCTACCAAGGTGTCAATTTTATCTATAAGCGCTACTGCAGATCCCAATTTTTTTTTTGGCACTTCGCTATCTATTCCAACTGGTAAGTAATGATCCCTTATGGCATTACAAACTTCTTCATCAAAACCTTGTTCTTGAGCAAAATATTTTCCCATGATTCCTTGTAGTTCGGGGTATTCACTAACTAGATCAGATACGAGATCTGCTTTACAAACGGAGGAGGCTATTTCTACTTTTTCATTACTTAAATAAAGTTGTTCAGAAGTTATTTTTGCTAGTTTTCTTAATCTTTGTGTTTTTTCATAAAATGTTCCCAGTTGATTAAAAAAAGTTAAATTTTTTAATTTGGTTACTTGTTTAATTAGGCTTTGAGTTTTATTTTTTTCCCAAAAAAATTTAGCATCAGACAATCTTGCTTCTATGACTCTTTGATTACCTGTCTTAATATAACCCTTTTGATCAGGTAAATTAGCGACCAGTAAAAATAAGTTTGTTAGTTTTTTTTTATCATCAAAAAGTGGAAAATATTTTTGATGTTTTTGCATTGTAATAATTAGTATTTCCTGGGGTATTCTTAAATAAACTGAATCAAATTTACCAATAATTACATTGGGTTTTTCAACCAAATTTACAACTTCCTCTAGCAATTTATTATTAAAAAATTTTATTAATTTTTTGCCATCGCAAATTCTGTCCATTTTTTTTAAAATCATGTCTTTTCTTTTTTTATGATTTAAAATAATATTTTGAGACTCAATTATTTTTAAATAAGAATTAAAATTATTTATTTTTTTAGGTTTTGCGTCGCTGACATCATCTATAAAGATTAAATTATTACTCTTTAAATGATAAAAGTTAAAATTAACTATTTTACTGTTAAAAAGGACTGCAATAGATTTTAATGGTCTTCCCCAACTCAAATCATAATCTCCCCACTTCATTGATTTTTTCCATGAATAATTTTTAAGAACTTCAGGTATAATTAATTCAAGCTCTTTTGAAACATTGATTACTTTTGCTTTAGTTTTTGCAAAATAAAAATCTCCTTTATCAATTTTTTTTTTATATATTTCGGATTTACTCAGGTTGTTTGACTTTATAAAACCATCCAAAGCTACTTGTGGAGATTCCAACTTAGGGCCTTTTAAAATTTTCCCTTTTTCTTCTATTTTTTCAGGGATTCCATCTATGACAAAAACTAATCTCTTTGGTGTTGAAAAAGATTGGCTAGATTTAAATTTAATTGCTTGTTTATTGAATCTTTCTTCAACCAACTGCTTAATTTTTTGTCTAGCATCAATTTGTAATCGTGCTGGTATTTCTTCACTAAATAACTCTATAAACAATTCAGCCATTTTTTATTTTTGATTTTCAAGCCAACATTGTCCTGATCCTTTGGCTAATTCTCTAATTCTAGAAATATATTCAGTTCTTTGAGCTACACCTATCATGCCACGTGCGTCTAATAAGTTAAAAATGTGACTAGCTTTTAAACATTGGTCATAGGCTGGTAGTGAAATTTTCTTTTCTAACAAAGACTTACATTCTGCTTCAGCAATCTCAAAGTTTTTTAACAAATGTTCTGTATTAGCAAATTCAAAATTATATGCTGAATACTCTTTTTCTGCTTGATAAAATATATCTCTATATTTTATTCCTTCCTTGTTCCACTGAAGATCAAATACATTATTCTTTTCTTGTGTAAACATGCATATTCTTTCTAAACCATATGTTATTTCAACTGATATAGGTTTGCACTCTATTCCTGTCATTTGTTGGAAATAAGTAAATTGAGTAATTTCCATTCCATCACACCATACTTCCCAGCCTAATCCTGCCGCACCTAAAGTAGGACTTTCCCAATCATCTTCAACAAACCTAATATCATGTTCTTTATGATTAATTCCTATGACAGATAAACTTTTTAAAAAAACTTTTTTTATTTCATCTGGAGATGGTTTTATTATAACTTGAAACTGATAATAATGTTGTAAACGATTTGGATTTTTTCCATACCTTCCATCTGTCGGTCTTCTTGATGGTTGTACATATGCAGCTTTCCATGGTTTAGGTCCTAGAGATCGTAATGTGGTAGCTGGATGAAAGGTTCCGGCGCCCACTTCTATATCGTATGGTTGTAAAATTACACATCCATAATTTCCCCAAAACTTTTGCAAATTTAATATTGTTTCCTGGAAATTTACTGGAGTTGGTTTACTATTTATCTTTTTTAAACTTTTTTTTTTAGGCATTTACAGACCAAATTTTTGCCACTGGGCTTTTTCCTCTAAGATATTCGCTATGCTATCAACTTGATTATCAAGTGATGCTGATAATTTTTTTTCTAAAAAACCTTTTGGTTTCTCAAGTTTTTTAATTATTATATCTTCACCAAATTTTTCTTTCAAAATTTGATCAGCATTACCAATTCCATCTATCAACCCTAATTTTAAAGAAGTCGATCCTGACCAAAACTCTCCAGTAAAAGTATTATTTTTTTCAGTATCTATAAGTTTTGAGGCTCTGCTATCTTTAACAACTTTGATAAAATCTGAATGAAGTTCTAACTGTATTTTTTTTATTCTTTGTATATCCTCTTCATTTTCCTCTTTAAAAGGATCAAGAGTGCTTTTATTTTTGCCTGCAGTATAAACTCTCCTTTCAACTCCAAGTTTTTTAATAGCATTCTGAAAACCAAAAGATGCTGAGATTACACCTATTGAACCAACAATTGAACTTGAATTCGCATAAATTTCATCACCCGCGCAAGCTATTAAGTACCCTCCTGATGCGGCCACATCTTCAGCAAAAACTAAAACCTTTTTTTTATTTTTATTTGCTAGTTTTTTTATGTAACTATATATTAGGTGTGATTGAACTGGGGATCCTCCAGGTGAATTTATAGATATTGCAATTGCTAAAGCTTTTTTATTTGAAAAAGCTTTGTCTATAATTTCTTGTTGACCTGCAAAATTTATACCCTGTTTAAATCTTCCGACCGACCCTATTATTCCAGACAATCTAATGTGGGGAATTATTTTTTTCTTTTTAAAAATTTTAAAAATTGAAAACATTTTATGATCTATGATCTAAGTATCATATTTTTTAAAATCTTTTTAAGTAAAGTTATAAAGCTACCGTAGGTTGTAATGCTTTATGTGCGTCATTAGTGATCTAAAAGAGTTTTTTTTCCTTCAAAATAAAAGCTATAATTATTTATATGGGAACGGTAATACCTTTAAAAAAAGAAATAAATAATTCTTATTTAGAACTTAAAAATCTTGTTGGAAATGATCTTGATAATGTAAGTGAAATAATCAAGCAAAAACTATCAAGTGAAATTAATTTAATACACAAGATGACAGATTACCACTTAAATTCAGGTGGAAAAAGAATAAGACCTTTATTAACTTTAGCTGCCTCAAAACTTTGTGGTTATGCTGGCGGAAGTCGAGATATAAATTTAGCTGCATGCATTGAGTTAATTCATAGTGCAACTCTATTACATGATGATGTGATAGATGACAGTGACCTTAGAAGAGGAATCAAAACTGCAAATGCAGTTTGGGGGAATCAATCTTCTATATTAGTTGGTGACTATTTATTTAGCCGATGCTTTGAATTAATGGTTGATGATGGTTCCACAGAAATTTTAAAACTACTATCTTCTACGTCTTCAACAATAGCGCAGGGGGAAGTCTTACAGCTAGAACATAAAGGAGAAATAGATATGTTGGAGGAAACTTATTTTAATATCATTAACATGAAAACTGCCGCCTTGTTTGCAACAGCTACTAGAGTTGGAGCATGTATAGCTAATAAAAGCAAAAAAGAAAAAGATGCTTTGGAATCTTATGGAAAGAATCTTGGTTTAGCATTTCAAATTGCTGATGATGCGTTAGATTACTATTCTACACAAAAAGTTTTTGGAAAAGAAATTGGTAAAGATTTTTTTGAAGGAAAAACAACAATGCCTTTAGTGATAATTTTTCAAAGAGCTAATAAAGAAGAAAAAGAATTTCTTAAAGAAATATTTAAAAAAGAAAAAAGAAATGAAGATGATTTTAGCGAAACCTTAGCTTTAATAAATAAATATAAAGCAGTTAAAGAAAGTCTAAAAAGAGCTGAATATTTTGTTAATATGTCCTATGGAGCTTTAGGTATATTTGAAGACAGTGAAGAAAAAAGAATTTTACAAAATTTAACTACCTTCAGTCTTAACAGATCTTTTTAAGGATATAAAATTTTTCTTTTCCAGCTATCAGAAACTTTATCGTATTTAAGTCTTTCATGAATCCTATATTGATCTCCAAGCCAAAACTCTATTGCTGAAGGATTCAAGCACCATCCTGACCAATGTTTGGGTCTAGGTAAATTTTCTTTATCTTTATATTTTTTTTTAAATTGATCTATTTTTTTTAAAAATTCTTCTCTTTTATTCATAACTTTAGATTGATCAGAAGCCCAAGCTCCAATTCTACTTTCGTAGGGTCTGCTGTTAAAATATAGATCTGCCTCTTTGTCTTCAACTGAAGTAATCGTTCCTGAG
>Ga0115000_10003322_pt1 | contig 13490 bp, 12 predicted proteins | sample ArcticOcean_MG_C_6_FD_89690 | JGI IMG/M metagenome (GOLD analysis project Ga0115000, IMG submission 89690) | Marine microbial communities from western Arctic Ocean - ArcticOcean_MG_CB8_128 | ecosystem: Environmental > Aquatic > Marine > Oceanic | place: Arctic Ocean: Canada Basin | collected...
CGAGGTGGCCGGACCCGGCTTCGTCAACTTCCGCCTGGCCGACACCTGGCTGCACGAGGTGCTGGCCAACGTGGTGGCTGCCGGGACCGACGGCTGGGGTCGCCTCGACTCCGGTGCCGGAACTCGGGTCATCGTGGAGTTCGTGAGTGCCAATCCGACGGGTCCGCTGCATGCCGGGCACGGCAGGGGAGCCTGCTACGGCGACTCGGTGGCGCGCCTCTACGAACGCTGCGGCTATCAGGTTGAGCGTGAGTTCTACGTCAACGACAGCGGCGTCCAGATGCGGAAGTTCGCTGCTTCGCTGGCTGCGCGTGCCGCCGGCGGGGAGGTCCCCGAGGACGGCTACCACGGTCAGTACATCGTGGACTGGGCCGCTGAGATGCCTGCAGACGTGGATCCCCTGGAGTGGGGCTACGAGCGGGCCCTGGCCGATCACAGGTCGGTGCTGGAGTCACTGTCGATCCACTTCGACTCCTGGTTCTCGGAACGGTCGATGATCTCGTCGGGGGCCATGGATGCCACGTTGGCCGACCTTCGGGCCGCCGGTGCCGTCTACGAGGAGGGCGGAGCGGTCTGGTTGCGCAGCACCGACCATGGCGACGACAAGGACAGGGTGCTGGTCAAGAGCGACGGGCAACCCACGTACCTGATGCCCGACGTGGCATACCACAGGGACAAGTTCGCACGGGCCGAGAGGCTGGTGAACGTCTTCGGGGCTGACCACCACGGTTACGTGGCCCGCATGCACGCCGCTATGTCGGTGCTCGGCCACGACCCGGAGGACCTGCAGGTCGTCATCACCCAGCTGGTCAACCTGCTCAAGGACGGCCGGGAGGTCCGGCTGTCGAAGCGGACCGGCGAGATGGTCGAGCTGGCCGATGTGGTCAATGAGGTGGGTGCCGACGCGGCCCGCTTCACGTACCTGCTGTTGTCGGTGGACTCCGCCCAGACGTTCGACATGGACCTGGTCGCCAGCCAGGTCAACGAGAACCCCGTCTTCTACGTGCAGTACGCCCATGCCCGGATCCACTCGGTGGTGGACAGGGCTGCCGCTGGAGGCATCGTGCGCGCTTCGCTGGCCGACGTGGACCTGTCGATGCTCACCCATCCCCGCGAGATCGAGATCATGCGGGCGCTCCATGAGCTGCCCGATGTGATTGCCAGGGGCTGCAGGGAGAGCGCGCCGCACCAGGTGACGACCTGGGTGAGGGAGCTGGCGTCAGCGTTCCACGGCTTCTACCACGACTGCCGGGTGGTCGGCCCCGAGGTGGACCCTGCCATGACCACTGCCAGGCTCTGGCTGGTCGAGGGCGCCCGGATCGGCCTGGCTGTCGCCCTGGACGTACTGGGTGTGAGCGCTCCCACCGAGATGTGGCGGGACGTAAACGACGTGGAGGTCTGACCATGGCCGGCCCGATACCCCTCGGACTGCTGCCCGACACGGCATGGGTCTCCGCCGACGGCCGGCTCTCGATCGGCGGCTGTGACCTCGTGGACCTGGCCGGCGAATACGGCACGCCGTTGTTCGTCTACGACGAGGCCCACCTCCGGGCCCGCTGCCGCGAAGCCGTGGCCGCCTTCGGCGATGGCGTGGCGTATGCCTCCAAGGCGTTCCTCTGCGGGGCGATGGCACGCCTGGCACACGAGGAGGGCATGCACCTGGACGTCGCAACCGGAGGCGAGCTGTTCGTGGCACGCCGTGCGGGGGTGCCGGCCGACAGGCTGGTCATGCACGGCAACAACAAGAGTGACGTCGAGCTGGTCATGGCGCTCGACGAGGGCGTGGGTCGGATCGTCGTGGATTCGTTCGACGAGCTGGACCGACTGGACGGCCTCGCAGCGGCGACCGGCTCAAGGCCACGGGTGCTGCTGCGGATCACGCCCGGCGTGGAGGTCCACACCCACGAGTTCATCGCCACCGGTCAGGACGACTCCAAGTTCGGTTTCACGGTCTCGTCGGGTCTGGCTGCGGCTGCCGTCGAGCGGGCCATTGCGTCGGACTCGGTGGAGCTCGTCGGGCTGCACGCCCACATCGGCAGCCAGGTGTTCGAGGTGGGGGCCTTCGCCAGGGCAGTCGAGGTGCTGGCCGGCTTCGCCGCGCCGTTCGGACTGGCCGAGCTCTCGGTCGGGGGTGGCCTGGGCGTGCCCTATGTGGAGGGCGAGTCGGCACCCTCCATCTCGGAGTGGGCCGCCGGCATCAGGGCCGTATGTGAGGCGTCCGGGGTGACGGCCTCGGTCTCGGCCGAGCCGGGACGCGCCATCGTGGCGGCAGCGGCGGTCACCCTCTACACGGTGGGAACCATCAAGGACCTACCGGGGATCCGTACCTATGTGGCCGTGGACGGGGGCATGAGCGACAACCCCAGGCCCGTCCTCTACGGGTCCGGATACGAGACCTTCCTGCCGAGGGCACCAGCAGCGGATCGCTCCCGGCCGGTGCGTGTGGTCGGCAAACACTGCGAGTCCGGAGACCTTCTGGTCCGCGAGGGCTGGGTCCCCGGCGACCTGATGGTGGGTGACGTGCTGGCCACTCCGGTCACCGGCGCATACGGCCACGCCATGGGCTCCAACTACAACCACGTGCTGCGTCCAGCCGTCGTGTTCGTCGCCGACGGCGACGCCCGGGAGGTGGTTCGGAGGGAGACCTTCGAGGATCTGGTCAGACGCGAGGCCTGAACACCGGCCGCCACGCCTCCGGGTTAAATCCGGGCCGGACGGGGCCGGTCCGAGCGATACGGTCTGGTCCATGGAGACCTCCAGGATCCGAGTGGGACTGCTGGGCTGCGGCCACGTCGGTGCCGCCCTCGTAACCCTCGTGGCGCAACGCCGTGCCGAGGTGGCACGACGCACCGGTCTGGACCTCGAGGTGACCCGAATAGCGGTCCGCAACACGGCGCTGGACCGTGATGTCCCCGTCGATGATGCTGTCTTCACCACCGATGCGGCGGCGCTCGTCGTGGATCCCGACGTGGATGTGGTCGTCGAGGTCATGGGAGGCATCGAACCCGCCCGTGAACTGGTGTCGGCAGCCCTGGCGGCCGGCAAGCCCGTGGTGACGGCCAACAAGGAACTGCTGGCCAACCACGGTGCCGAGCTCTACGAAGCGGCCGAGGCCGCCGGCGTGGACCTGCTGTTCGAGGCGGCCGTCGCAGGTGCCATCCCTATCATGCGTCCCCTGCGCGAATCGTTGGCCGGCGAGCCGATCACGCGTGTCATGGGCATCGTGAACGGCACCACGAACTTCATCCTGAGCCGCATGACCGATGACGGCGCCAGCTATGCCGATGCGCTGGCCGAGGCCCAGAGCCTCGGCTACGCGGAGCGTGACCCGACGGCTGACGTGGAGGGCTTCGATGCGGGCGCCAAGGCTGCGATCATCGCCACGGTCGCCTTCGGTGCGCGCGTGGTGGCCGGAGACGTCTACCGCGAGGGAATCTCCGGTATCACCGTCGCCGATATCGAGTTCGCCGCCGACCTCCGGCACTGCATCAAGCTCCTGGCCGTGGTCGAGCGGACCACGGCCCCCGATGGCGGATTCCAGATCGGAGTTCGGGTGCATCCGACGTTGGTGCCCCTTGACCACCCGCTGGCCTCCGTGCGGGGCAGCTTCAACGCCGTCTTCGTGGAGGGCGGTGCAGCCGGTGACCTCATGTTCTACGGCCACGGTGCTGGTGGCCGGCCGACAGCCTCGGCGGTGCTGGGCGACCTCATAGACGCAGCCGGAAACCTCCGGCAGGGCCACGCAGCCTCGATCGGCGCCCTGGAGCGGGCCCGCATCGCCCCGATCGACCACGTCACCTCGGCGTTCTACCTGAACGTCGAGGTGGACGACCGGCCGGGCGTGCTGGCCCAGGTCGCCACGGTGTTCGGTCAGCATGGTGTGTCGATCCGTTCAATGGAGCAGGAGGGGCTGGGCGGTGAGGCCCGCCTCGTGTTCATCACGCACGCGGCACGTGAACGTGACCTGCGTTCGACACTCCAGGACCTCAGGTCGCTCGACGCAGTGCGGTCCGTCGGAAGCGTCCTCCGGGTAATCGGCGACTGACCGGAGCTGGGACCGTCATGCGCTACGTGAGCACCCGGGGAGCGGCCCCGGTCCTGGACTTCGGCGACGCCCTGCTGGCCGGCCTCGCCGATGACGGCGGGTTGTACGTGCCGGAGGCCTGGCCTGTGCTGGGCAGCGGTGGCAACGGCGACTACGTCGAGACCGCGGTGGAGGTCATGTCGCCATACGTGGCCGGTTCCATTGGTGAAGACGACTTCGCGGCAATGGTGGCTGACGCCTACGCCACGTTCGATGCGCCTGACGTGGTTCCGATGGTCGAGTTGTCCGACGGGATACACCTGCTGGAGCTCTTCCACGGTCCGACGCTGGCGTTCAAGGACATCGCACTTCAACTGGTGGGCCGCCTCTTCGACCACGAGCTGGAGCGACGGGGAGCGAGGGTCACGATCGTCGGGGCCACGTCGGGCGACACCGGATCGGCAGCCATCGAGGCCTGCCGGGACCGCGACAACATGGACGTGGTCATCCTCCACCCGGCGGGTCGGGTATCGGACGTGCAGAGGCGGCAGATGACCACCGTCATGGCACCCAACGTGCACAACGTGGCCATCGATGGAACCTTCGACGACTGCCAGGACATGGTGAAGGCCATGTTCGCCGATGTCGGGTTCCGGGACCGTGTGGGCCTCTCGGCGGTCAACTCCATCAATTGGGCGCGGGTGATGGCCCAGATCGTCTACTACGTGGTGGCCGCCGAGCGTCTGGGTGGTCGCCGGTCGCCGGTCGCCTTCGCCGTCCCGACCGGCAACTTCGGCAACGTGTTCGCCGGCCATGTCGCCCGTAGCTCAGGCCTGGCCGTGTCGCAGCTGGTGGTGGGGAGCAACACCAACGACTTCCTGACCCAGTTCTTCCGGGATGGCACCATGCGCATCGACGGTGTGGTCCCCACGACCTCGCCCAGCATGGACATACAGATCTCCTCGAATCTGGAACGACTGCTGTTCGAGCTCCTCGATCGTGATGGGGCTGGCGTGGCGGAGCACCTTGACGGGTTCCGTTCCTCCGGCTCGTTCCGCCTGGATCCCGTACTGCACGCCGCACTCGCCGATGGTTGGGCCGGTGCCCGCTTTGACGACGATGCCGTCTGTCGGTGCATCGAGGCCGAGTTCGAACTCTCGGGTGTCCTGCTGGATCCCCACAGCGCGGTCGGCGTGCTGGCCGCACGGGCATGCCGACGCGATCCGTCGGTGCCGATGGTGGCCCTGGCCACCGCCCATCCGGCCAAGTTCCCCGATGCCGTCGCCGACGCCACCGGAATCCGGCCGCCGCTTCCGGAGCGACTGGCCGACCTCCATCAACGTCCTGAGCGCCTGACACCGCTTCCCAACGACCTTGCGGTGGTGCAGGAGTTCGTGGAGGCGCATCGGCGTGTCGTATGACCAACGGTCAACCCCCGGTCCCGTGCTCCGGCCAGCTCCCGAGGCTGGCAGGATGATCCACCTGTGAAGTACGTGATCTGTGTTCCCGATGGCTGTGCCGACCTCCCGGTCCCCGAACTCGACGGTCGGACCCCGATGGACGTCGCCCACATGCCAGTGCTCGCCGCCCTGGCAGCGCGCTCAACGGTCGGTCGTGCCGCCGTCATCCCCGAAGGCATGGCTCCCGGTAGCGACGTGGGGAACATGTCGATCATGGGATTCGACCCAGCCCGCTTCCACACCGGCAGGGCCCCCATCGAGGTGGCGGCAATGGGTCGGACCCTGCGCCCTGACCAGACGGCCTTCCGCTGCAATCTGGTGGTGGTCCATGACGGCGTGATGGTCGACTACGCAGGAGGCAACCCCTCCAGCGAGGAGGGCGCCGCCGTCGTGGCTGCCCTCGAAGCCGAGCTGGCACCCAAGCACGAGGGCGTCGAGTTCATGGCCGGTGTCGGTTTCAGGAACGCGATGATCGCCCCCCAGGACTGGATCGATGCCGCTTGCACGCCGCCGCACGACCTCTCCGGCAAAGCGATCGTGAACCCGTCCGGACCGGCTGGTGCTGTGCTGTCCGAGTTGATGGAGGCCTCCAGGGACATCCTTGCGGGCTTCGACATGGAGGCGAACCAGATCTGGTTGTGGGGTCAGGGTTTCCAGCCACAGGTGCCGTCCTTCGCGGACACGCATGGGGTGGAGGCCGGTCTGGTCACCGCTGTCGACCTGGTGCGCGGCATCGGGGTGCTGTCGGGCATGAAGGTCTGCGACATCCCGGGAGCCACCGGGTGGTTCGACACTGATTACGAAGGCAAGCGGGATATCGCCCTGGCTGAGTTGGAGGCCGGGCTGGACCTGTTCGTCATCCATGTGGAGGCAACCGACGAGGCCGGTCACGCCGGCAACGTGGCCGAGAAGGTCAGGGCCCTGGAGAACTGGGACAGTCGGATCCTCGCCGGGCTGATCCCGGGGCTGGACTCCATGGGGCCCTGGCGCCTACTCATGCTCCCCGACCACGCCACGCCCCTCACGACCCGTACCCACACCGCCGATCCGGTTCCCTACGTGCTGGTGGACTCGGTCGTCGACGGTCCCGGAGGCGTGTTCTCCGAGTCGGGAGTTGCCGCCGAGCCGGTGGTTCCCGGCTACCAGTTGGTTTCCCGACTGCTTGCCGGCTGAGGTTCTCAGCCCGTCTTTGTGACGGTGGTTGCCACCGTCGGAGGCGATTGGGTAAAGTGTCGGAGTCGTCGGGCGGGTGACGGTCCCATGGGGTTCGCCTCGAGACAGGCACGCGACCGTGCCGGTCAGAGGCGTAGTACCCGGGGTCACCGTCCACGACATGTCTTCCGGTACCGCTCCGTCGGTCATCCGAAAGGTATTTCCCCTCTCCCGGTCGATCCCGGCCGGGTAGATAAGACGGGCCGTTCGGCCCGATGAAACCGAGGTGTTCTGAGCATGGACTCCACCCAACTTGAACGCGGCACGCTGGAAGGCAAGGACCGCGACGAGCTCACGACGATCGCCAACGCACTGGGCGGTAAGCCCGGGTCGCGCTCGCGCAAGGCCGAGATCGTCGACCTGATCCTGGACCTGACCGGTGGAGGGTCTAACGGCTCCTCCGACGGCCCGGCGTCCAGTGCTGCTCACGAGGCGGCCCCCGAGGCGGCCGCTGAAACGGCCCCTGAAGCGGCCCCTGAGGCGGCCCCTGAGGCGGGTGCCGCCGACGAGGAGCCACCTGCGGAGTGGGAGGTCGCAGTGGCGGCCACCGCCGATGCAGACGAGTCGACTCCTGACACGCCGGCTTCGGACGACCCGGGCACCGATGCCTCGACGGCCGCTGCCGGACCGTTGGACGACAGCGGCTCCGAGGACGGGGCGCAGCGCAGCGCCGGCCAAAGGGGTGGTCAGGGTCGATCAGGCCAGGATCGCGCGCAGGGCCGTGGCCAGAACCAGGGCCGTGGCCAGAATCAGGGCCGTGGTCAGAACCAGAACCAGAACCAGAACCAGAACCAGGGCCGTGGCCAGCAGGGCCAGCAGGGACAGCAGGGGGAGCAGGCCGATGCGGGCAACCGCCGCCGTCGCCGCCGGGGCCGGGACCGCGAGGAGGGCCCGGAGGAGGTCTGGGAGGGTGAGCCGGTTGAGATCTCCGGCTACCTGGACCTGCGTGTCGAGGGCTATGGCTTCCTGCGGACCGGTGGCTACAAGGCATCCAAGGACGACGCCTACCTCTCCGTGAAGCAGGTCCGCCAGCTCGGCCTGCGCAAGGGTGATGCCATCGTAGGCACGGCCCGTCCGGCCAACCGGACTGAGAAGAACCCAGCGCTGCTGCGCATCGATTCGATCAACGGCATGGATCCCGAGAAGGCCAAGACCAGGCCGAAGTTCGAGGACCTCACCCCGCTGTTCCCGGACGAGAAGCTGCGTATGGAGATCGACGGTGATCCCAACAACATGACGGCCCGGATCATCGACCTCCTCTCGCCGATCGGAAAGGGCCAGCGCGGGATGATCGTCTCGCCGCCCAAGGCCGGCAAGACCACGATCGTAAAGTCGATCGTGAAGTCGATCGAGACAAACCATCCCGAGGTGAAACTCATCGTCCTGCTGGTCGACGAGCGGCCCGAGGAGGTCACCGACATGCGTCGCTGGACGAAGCAGGGCGAGGTCGTGGGTTCGACCTTCGATCGCCCCAGCGACGAGCACACCCATCTGGCCGAGGTCGTGATCGAGCGGGCCAAGCGGATGGTGGAGTACGGCGAGGACGTGGTGATTGTGCTCGATGGCATCACCCGCCTGTCCAGGGCCTACAACCAGGCGGCCCCGTCCACGGGCCGGGTCATGTCAGGTGGCATCGACAGTGGTGCCCTGTATCCGCCGAAGCGGTTCTTCGGTGCAGCCCGCAACGTCGAGGAGGGTGGTTCGCTGACCATCCTCGCCACGGCCCTGGTGGACACCGGGTCGAAGATGGACGAGGTCATCTTCGAGGAGTTCAAGGGCACCGGCAACATGGAGTTGCGGTTGGACCGCCGAATTGCCGAGCGCCGGATCTACCCGGCGATCGACGTGGATGCGTCCTCGACACGCCACGAGGAACTGTTGTTCGAGCGCAAGCAGTTGAACCAGGTGTGGAAGCTGCGACGCGTCCTGAACGGCCTGGCCAACGACGGTGGCACCGGAGCCGCTGCCGGCCTGGAGTTGCTGATCGACCGACTGAAGACCTTCAACAACAACGAGGAGTTCCTGGTGGAGATCGCCAAGGGCCCGAACATGGGCGCCTGATCGTTCCACAGGTTGCCTCCACCCGAAATGCCTTCCAGACTGGACCCGTTATGAGAGCCGACATCCATCCCAACTACCGACCGGTGGTCTTCCAGGACATGTCCGAGGGCGTGAACTTCGTGATCCGCTCCACGGTCGAGACCAACGACACCATCACCCTCGAGGACGGCGCGGAGTATCCGCTGGTCAAGGTCGAGATTTCGTCGGCCAGCCACCCCTTCTTCACGGGCACGATGAAGATCGTGGACACCGCCGGCCGGGTGGAGCGCTTCGAGCGCCGCTACGGCCAGCGTCGCAAGGCCTGACCGCCCCGGCCCGATTCGGCTTGCTGCCCGGCCCGATTCACCTGGTCGGATCGTGAAGAATCCATGATCCTCGATCCCGAGCGTCGGCACTCCCTGCGTGGGATGAAGTTGCGCGCCCTCATCGCCGAGGAGACAGGCGATCCGGGCGACGAGTTGGTGTTGGACGGCGACCACTGCTTCGACGGCACCCGCCTCTGGGCGCTGGCATCGGATGACACCCCCGAACGGGCACTCGGCGCTGCGGTCCTGCGCTCGGGTAGCCACGCCGACGCACCACTGACCGTCTGCTTCGACGACGTCGAGGCAGCCGGCGTGGCAGCCAGGCGGGCTGTCGTCCTCAGGCCCGTGCCTGAGATCAGGCTGATCGAGGGCAGGAGCCTCGTTCCCGTGCAGTCCACCGAGGCAGTGCCACGTGGGGAGGCTCCGCCACCACCGGATGGCTTCGTGGACCTCTGCCTGGGAGTAGGGGTCCAGCCGCTTGTGGAGCATGGAATCTGGCGAGGCGAGATCCTCGGTCTGGAGGTGGTCCGGGTCGTCGAGGATCCTGACCTCGGCAGCCAGGTCCAGGTTGGCGTGGGGCGCTTTGACAGGGAGGCGGGGGTGCTCGTGCATGCCAACCAGCCGCAGGGCGAGTCCCTGGCTGCAGCCGCTGACCTGATTCGGTCCCGCCGCCTTACCGGCGCCGGCGCACACCCCCTGGCAACCCTCTGCCGGGAACGCTGGCTCCGACACGACCTCGTGGCCGACCCGTCGATCCTGGGACTCGGCGACCTGGTGGCCGTGGACCCGGCGGACGAGCGACCCAACCTGCGTGACCCGGCGCCGGCACCTGCCATTGGTACGGGGCCGGACGGCGAGCGGGTGCTGATCGTGTGTTCCGTCGGCGTGGATCCGTGCGTGGTCTCGGCGGCAGCCGAGCTGGTACTGCGCGAATCCCCGGATCGGATCGTGGTGGCCCTGCCCGGTCGCGATGTGCTCCCGGCCGTCGAACGTGCGCTGGCCAGGTTGGTGGTGCCGACCTCGATTCTCGGTGTCGCCTGCGGCTGGGACATCGCCTGAGGATTCCGGCCACGCGCCCGGGACTTCGACGAACGAGCCTGGAGGGCTGGGTAACCTTCGGGCGATGCTGGAGCAGGTGGACGCCCTCGAGGCCGAGTACGCGGAGGTAGCGGCCCTTTTGGCCGATCCCGACGTGATCGGTGACCCCGACAGACTGAGGGACTCAGGGCGACGCTTCAAGAAGGTCGACGCGATGGTCGCGGTGAGTCGCCCGCTGAGGGAGGCCTACGGCGATCTGGAGGCCGCCAATGAGCTCGTCGAGTTGGCCGATGGTTCCGAACGTGACCAGCTCAGGCTCGAGGTCGGATCCCTCGAGATCGAGATCCACCGGCTGGAAGACGAACTGCGGGGCCTGCTCCTGCCGTCTGATCCGAACGACGGCCGACCGGTGATCCTCGAGGTGCGAGGGGCCGAGGGGGGTGAGGAGGCCAACCTCTTCGCCCGGGACCTCCACGACATGTACCTGGCGTTCGCCTCAGGCCACGGCTGGTCCGTGGAGCCCCTCATGGCCCGTGATTCGGACATGGGTGGTTTCAGCGAGGTGATGGTCCTCGTCAAGGGCGAGGACGCCTGGACGCGCCTGAAGCACGAAGGTGGTGTGCACCGGGTCCAGCGCGTTCCGGTGACCGAATCCCAGGGTCGGATCCACACCTCTTCGGCAACGGTCAGCGTGCTGCCGGAAGCCGACGAGGTCGAGGTCCGCATAGATGACAACGACCTCCAGATCGACGTGTACCGGGCGTCCGGTCCCGGTGGGCAGTCGGTCAACACCACCGATTCCGCCGTCCGGATCACCCACAGGCCGACCGGGCTGGTGGTGTCGATGCAGGACGAGAAGAGCCAACTCCAGAACAAGGCCAAGGCCCTACGGGTCCTACGTTCCCGGTTGCTGCAGATTGAGCAGGACCGCCAGCAGTCAGAGGCATCAGAGGCCCGGCGTGGCCAGATCGGTGGCGGCGGCCGATCGGAGAAGATCCGCACCTACAACTTCAAGGAGAACCGGGTCACCGATCACAGGATCGGCCTGACCCTCCACCGCCTTGACCGGATCCTCGCAGGAGACCTGGACGAGGTCGTCGACGGTCTGCTCGCTGACGAGCGGGCCAGGCACCTCTCCCGGAGCGCCAACGGTGGGCGTTGACGGGTCGGACGGGTCGGCCGGTTGCGGAGCTCCGACCGGACACGATGCTGACGACCTGCTCGGGACCATCAGTTGGCATGAGGTCCTGACGGCGACGGCTGAGCGCATGGTCTCTGCGGGTCTTCCACCCATGGAGGCACGTTGGATGGTCGAGGAGGCATCAGGCGCAGGCACCGACGAGGAACTGGGCGTCCTTGTCACCGAGCGGGGCATGGCGCATCACGACTCCATGGTGGCCCGACGTCTGGCCGGCGAGCCGTTGCAGTACGTCCTGGGGCGGTGGGAATTCAGGACCCTGGACCTGATGGTCGACAGGCGGGTGCTGATCCCGCGGCCGGAGACAGAGGTGGTGGCCGGTCTGGCGCTCCAGGAGGCTGACCGGATCGCGGCGGCCAGGGGAGGCGCAACGGTGCTGGTCGCCGACCTGGGCACCGGTTCGGGTGCCATTGGGCTGTCCATCGCCGCCGAGTGTCCGGAGGCCCTCGTGTGGTGCACGGACTCCTCCTCCGACGCGCTGGCCGTGGCTCGGGCCAACTGCACGGGTCTGGGCCGCCCGGCAGGCAGGGTCACGATCCTGGAGGGTTCCTGGTTCGACGCCCTTCCATCCGAAATGGTCGGAACGTTCGATGTGCTCGTCTCCAACCCGCCCTACGTCGACGTGGCTGACGAGTTGCCGGCCGAGGTCGCCGACTGGGAGCCGTCCGAGGCGCTCCTCTCTCCCGACTCCGGCCGCGCCTACCTGGAGTCCCTGGTGGATGGAGCAATGCAGTGGCTGGCTCCCAGCGGGGTGCTGGTTCTGGAGATGGCTCCGGACCAGACGGTGGCCATGGCGGACAGGGCCTGGTCCGCCGGCTTCGTCGAGGTGTGCATCCATCCGGACCTGACCGGCCGCGAACGCTCCATCGTGGCCCGGGTGCCGGCGTGACCCTCGTCGACGCCACCGCCCACCCGGAGGCTGCCGTGGCCGCAGCGGTGACCGCCCTACGGAAGGGTCGGCCGGTGGTCCTGCCCACCGAGACCGTCTACGGCGTGGCGGCCCTTCCGGGCTACCCCTCCGCCGTTGAGGAGCTGTTCGAACGCAAGGGGCGTGCCGGTGAACGGCTGGTGGCCGTGCTGGTGGTGGACCTGGAGGCGGCCCGGTGCATTGCGGTCGTGGATGCCATGTTCGAGGTGCTCGCAGCGGCCTTCTGGCCCGGTCCCCTGACCATCGTGGCCCGGCGGCATCCGGAGGCGGACCTCCACCTGGGGGACGGGTCATCCACGGTGGGTGTTCGCTGCCCGGACCACGATCTGGTCGGCGCCATACTCGCCGAGGTGGGCCCGATGGCGACGACCTCCGCGAACAGGTCCGGCCAGCCCACGCCGACGACGGCCATGGAGGCGGCTGACGCCCTCGGCGGGGACCTCCTGGTCCTGGATGGCGGCCGGTGCGAGGGTTCGCCATCGACGGTCGTGGACCTCACGACGGACCCGGCGCGGGTGCTGCGGCCAGGGGCGGTAACGCGTCAGGCGCTGCTCGGAGTGGGGTTGGAACTCGGTCCTGATGGCGCCGGGGCCGACCGCTAGCCTCGCCTCCATGAGCACGATCGCCGTCGGTTGCGACCACGGGGGGTTCACCCTCAAGGGGCACCTCGCCGATGAGTTGCGGAGCCTCGGACACGAGGTCATCGACCTTGGGACCCACAGTGCCGACCGGGTGGACTACCCGGACTTCGGTGCCGCCGTGGGTCGCTCCGTGGCCGGCGGTGAGGCCGAGCTGGGCGTCTGTGTCTGTGGTTCCGGGATCGGCATTGCCATGGCGGCAAACAAGATTCCTGGCATACGGGCGGCCACGGTGCACGACGCCACCTCGGCCCGCCTGGCCAGGGAGCACAACGACGCCAACGTCCTGTGCCTGGGCGAGCGCCTGGTGGACCCTGAGGTCGCCTCGGAAGCCGTTCGTGCCTGGCTTGGAGCCGAGTTCGAGGGTGGTCGCCATATCGGGCGCGTCGCCAAGCTGGCCGAGTTGGACGGCTCGGGAACTTGAGAGTTCCGGCGGCAGGCGGTCGGCGGCAAGCGGTCCGGCTCTCCGACGTGGGAACGTCCACGCCGACCGAGACCGTCATCGAGCCGACACTCGATGACGGTGACCACGATCGGTTCTCCCACTTCGCACGCAAGTCCGACATCGTGGAGTCGGCTGTCACGGGTCGACCCATCGTGGCGCTCTGCGGGAAGGTCTGGGTGCC
>Ga0115000_10003324_pt1 | contig 13489 bp, 5 predicted proteins | sample ArcticOcean_MG_C_6_FD_89690 | JGI IMG/M metagenome (GOLD analysis project Ga0115000, IMG submission 89690) | Marine microbial communities from western Arctic Ocean - ArcticOcean_MG_CB8_128 | ecosystem: Environmental > Aquatic > Marine > Oceanic | place: Arctic Ocean: Canada Basin | collected...
AATCTGCCGTTACCAAATTGTTTACCGCTACCTTGACCCCAACCCCAAACATCGTAGTTTTCATCAATTGCAACAAAATACGTGCTGCTGTCTTCTCCGCCAGAATACAGTTTTGTAATATTTTCTAAAGGTACGCCGGCTGATGTAGAAACTGTTGACCAGTGATATTGATATGCGCCCCCTACACCTTCTCCGTCTTGACCATTGTCACAATAACCTGCAACGTGCACTCTTTTGTTTTCACTTAAAATTGCAACAGTGTCAGGGTGACTACTACCATTATAAGATCCTATGTGTGTAGCGTCTGTAACCTTTAAAAGCGAAACACCGAGAGCTGGATCAGTCGTAATGGCTCCACCGCTAGTTAACATAGGATTTATTGGGTGCGGAAAATAACGTCTATTTGTCGCTAAATTGTAAGGTACTCCTGCAGTTGTTGTTTCGCTATTCACAAGAGCTTCGCGTTTTCCTATTAATGAGGCCGGGTTCGTGTTGGCAACAGTTTCATCAGGGCTATGAGTCCCGGTTCCATTTGCTAAGTTACCATATTGACCGGTGCCGTGTCCCCAAAGGTACCCCTGTTCATCTATCGCATATGCAACGTGCGATGAAATATCTCCAGATTTAACAATTTTACTTATTTTGCAATTATTCGATTCGCAGAATGCACGCGTCCAGGAATAAAATTTCGTCGACGCAGAAACTGAGTTGGCTGAGGTAGACGCAGCACCATAATTGTATCCTACAGAATATGCTTTTCCTGACTTTGCAATAACGCTAGTATTGTGATAAGAAGCGTATAGCTTATCCGCGGATTCGTCATCGGGCAACATATCCTTTGCTCGATGAGCATTGCTATGATTGTCACCACCTCCACGTGCAAGAGTGCCGTTACCGTTTCCTCCACTGACAACATCATCTTCATCATCAATATAGGCAAATCCATCATTATATTGTGGTGCTACAGTTGAGTGTTTACCAGATTCAGCTTCAGTTGCTTTCTTAAAGTTTCCTTTTTGCGATCCACCACCACTTTGAAGAATACTTCCATCTTCAAACATGATTGCTTTCATACCATTTATAATTACACCACCAGTATAATCACCAACTGAATTTGGTGAAATACCGTTATAATTAATAATAAGAGTATCGTTATTGTTACCAACACCTAAATCGTTTATAGTTTTAACTACTTTACGATTATAACCATTCAGTGTAGGAGCACCAGCACCATTACCATTCCCGTGCACGAGTGCTCTGGCCTCATGAGAATTACCTCCTAATCGAGTAGGATTCTTAAGTATAAAATCTGGCCCTGTCGTTGTAATACTTCCTGGTATTGTAGGATTCGCTTTAATCGACACCTTAGAATTATTATCTAAAGCAATACTCGTGTTGTCAGGATCTACATCTAATTGAATTGTTTCGTTAACAGGAGAAATAACTGTTTGAGCTACACCAGCAGAAGTAGTAGATACTAAACCACTACTTGCAATATCGATCTTAAAATCTATTTTAGTATTTTGTTTTGCTTTAATGTAGTACTTAATCGCGATGTAAGGCTGAACACGATTCGCAGTTGTTATGCTATGAGAGTGACCTGTTGTGCCTGAAAGACTCGATAAATCGTCTTCGGCTGTGGTGCCTCCATGGATTGAACCATTAGCACCGCCACCGGTATATGTCGTAAAATTAATAGCTGTATCCTGCGAGTTGCCTGAAGAGTTTACTTCATTCGGCCCTTGCATATCAATAGCGTCGCTACCCAAGGTATTTCGGGCGCCACCAGTATTACCTGCTAGAGTACCGCGATTGTCGTCAGCGATCGCAAAGAGATTATTACCCGCGTTATCAACGAATCTGTGACGGTGAGCAGGAATATGCTGAATGCCAAGTATACTATTTGACGTAGATGTAGTAGTAGCATCTCCTCCGTAGTTACCAAGAGCACCAGCATTAAATCCTCCGGCCGAGTCAGTTCCTACTGCAACTCTACCTCTATAATCTGGAAGCTGAAAGTCAGTAAATGGATTACCATTTGTATCGGTCCCACTCGCGCTTCCTCCATATCGATATCCTATTACGTCAAACAAATCTGAGTACTCACCGTCTTTTGAAACAAATGCCCCTTCACATAGCAGATAGTTAGTATCACTTGTAAGTCCGCCTAAAGCTATAATAGAACCAACCGGCATAACTTCTTCGAACACTGTCGTAGTTTGTTGAAGACCACCAGAATTTGCAAAAAGTGTTGAAGCGTTTTGCCAAGCAAGATCGCCGTTTGTAGTAGCAGATGTAAGCACAGCATTATTAATTGCAGGAGCACTTGGAACGGTGTATGTTTTAGTGCCAAGTATTAGCTGACTTCCTGCCTTTACTTTATTTGAAGTTAATTGTATCGCTGATTCGATTTCAGTATCAACTGACAACTTATTAGATAAACCAGTTAATATTGAATTGCCGACTGAAATTGATTGAGTGAAAGTTGCGGCAGAAGTAAACTGCAAAGGTGTAGAAACACTTGTTGACGTACCGCTAATAGGAACATAGACGCTTGACAAATTGGCGATATCCGTATTAATCTTAGCCGTAAGTGAAGCGTTGACCGTGTCAATTTCTCGTCTAAGCCCATTAGTCTTTTTACGCCAAACATCGAAAGTATCGTCACCGATAATTCCGTTTCCAAAATCCATTATATCTGATTGCTGTATTGCCATAATTCTATTTATCTACTAAAATTTGAATGCTATAATTCTAAATAATACACCACTTCGAGCATCGTTGTAATCAATGAATTGGTGCCCATTTCCAGTTTTAAGTGTACCATCACCCTCACCAGCTCCAACTGCTTGTCCATCTTGGTGTCTAAATTGTATTAAGCCTCTACCTGACCTACATCTAAATTGGTTTGTTTCAATCATAACTGAAATACCTTCAGGCTTTGCGTTATCATGATAAGGATACGTAAGCGCAGGATTCAATTGTGTAACTTGACCATTCGGAAATTTCAATTGCATTATATAAGTTAAATCCTGTGTCCCTAAATTATGTTGAATTTCAAAATCAACGTCATCTTCTACAACTTGTGTGAAGGTTGAAATAAAATCTGCTTTACCAAAAAATCTACTGGTTTCAAGCGATGTTGGTACTGCCTTTAGCTTAAGACTATTACCACTAAACTCAAAATCATTCGAATCAACATCCATCTTAATAGTATTGACACTATTTGCCGCTAAAAGATTTGTTTGTGCCGCTTGACCATTAATCAATATACCATCACTTGGAGTAACATTCTGCGTAACTATAGAAGAGCCTTCGTATTTAATAATGTAGTTAAGCGTAATGAATGGTTGAACGTTTTGAGTAGTAATCGATAATGGATCACTACTACCAGCTGATGTTGTTGTCCTCGCAAGCGCGCTAATTCCGAGGTGGAAGTTGTTACCTGTATCGTATCCGCTCGCATTCTCATTTTGCTGCGGCCCTTGATAATTTCCAGTAAGCATTCCATACGGAGTATTATGTGTGTGCTGAGGCATTTCCTCAGGCTTGATAGTATGTGTTATATCATGCTGATATTCACCACCAATCGTAGCGCTATTTGAGGTGTATGTTTTACCGCCTAACGTATTGAACGCTGCCGATAAACCATTAACGTCACTACCTTCTCCTAGACCAATAGGGACACGGCCCTTTAAGTCTGGAAGATTAAAGGTAGTAGCCGCGCCAGATTGATCTGTCGTGCCCGCAGCAAACGCTGTGCCGCCATAAGTATTGTTAAGGACTGCGTGTAAAGCTTTATATGTAAATGTGTTTAATGATTGCCCTTTGCAAAGTAACCATTTCGAAGGTGCACTAGCTTCAGTCCATAGCATGACTGATCCAATAGGATTTGGATCTTCAATTAAGAATGCTTCAACATTTGCTTCGGCCGCGTTTTCTGTTGCCCAACTAAGACTATTTCCAGTGCCTGCTTTTAGAATTTGTCCTGGGATTGGCGAAGAGCTTGGCCAAGTGTATGTAGTATTAGCATATTTTGTTCTGCCTGTAGGAACGTCAAGTTCACTCGCCTTTAGTGTACCACCAGCAGTGTGTAAATCAATTGATTTTGTAAACTTAAACTCACTTGACTCTACATAAATTTTCCCATTAGCTCCAACTTGAATAGCGTTCGCTGAATCATCTGCTGAAGTAAATTTTACTAATCCTTCAAACTCTTTTTCACCAGTAATATTATCACTTGATGTAAGAGTCATAATATTATTTTCACCGCCAGTTACACTAATTAACCTAGATAGTTGTGTATCGACAGCAGATACATTTGCTTTATTTGTTATACCTTGACGTGCTACATCATTCGTTTTCTTTCGCCACGAATTAAAGGTATCACCCGCAACAACACCAAAATCTATAGACTGCACATCTACATCTGAGATTGGACTTGTATATGAAATATAAGCTTCACTGCTATAAGATCCTGTTGGTGCAGTTCCTTGGTTGCTGCTAGTAGGGTGCACAGCATCTTCAACTGGCATGTAAAAAGTAACTCCAACAGCTTCTTCAAACGTGTGCGGATGAGATGTTCCGAGACTATTAGCACTCGCTGCGTTCGCTTCTGCTTGAGTCAAGTATAAAGGAGAATAGAATCCCTTTACGCCAAAAGTAGCACCCGAGTTACTTGTTCCATATATGTAATACACTGCCATAGTTCTATTTATCTAATTTTTCGACAAGCTTTTCAACAAGATTTGTTAGTTTATTCACTTGTGTTTTTAAATCCTGTATTTCTTTTCTTTTATCTGATTGCACTTTCTTTTGCAATAATCTTTTACGATAACCGTTAGTATCATTTGAAAGAATCGCCTTTGAGTTACTATCTCTTTCTAAATCTTTTCTTTCTTTAACTGATATACGATCCATTTTAAATTGTAGCGATCGCTCTAAAATCTTTTACCATAGGTGCCGAGGCAGTGTTTTCTGCGGTAAATACTATCTTCACCTGAAAGGCTGAGAAAGGTTCAACCACTCCATCACCACCATATATGTATTCTACTTCTCCGAATATTCCGGATGAACTAACTGGTATAACACTAGATGAAATAATTTCATTAAACGCGATCGTACTAATAGGTGCATCTCCTGTTTTTACTCGTATATACACCTTAATTTCAGATTGATCATTTGGCTTAGTTGCGTTAATAATAATATTCACTTGGTCAGAAGCGTTATTCAACTCAACCTCGCGAGTTATGTATCTTGAAAGCGCAGAACCGTGACCTGGTAACAACTCTGTGTCTGTCTGAGGACTATCTAAACTTGATGTTGTTAAACTACTCAAAGTACCAATTACGTTATTTTCTGTTACTAACGATACTCTATCCAAATCAATTACCGGACTTACAAAATCGCTTTCGCTGGTGAACTCTGCATCAACATGTAATAGTCCAGAGGTTGTTCCTGCTCCTGTTACGGTTTGTAAAGAATTGAAATATAATCTTCCATCGCGCGTCGTGTCAAAATCGCTTGATCCTATACCTATTCTATAATTAATATCTGTATTTGAAAAGGTCAAATCCTGTGAAAGAAACCGCAGATTATTAAAAGTCATGTTTGGATTACTACCTCCAATTCCTAGAGGATCAAGTCTGTATGTAAATCCTGAAAGATTACTAAACTTTGCTCTCCAAATAGTCATCTTAAAATCTTTATTTTGATCAGGCGTCCACGTCGATGCGTTTTGTGATTTAAACGAAACACCAGCATACGTGTTTTTAGAAATCCTTGATCCAGTGATTGTATCATCTCCTCCAGTTTCTGATAACCATAAACGGTAATCTGGTGAGTTAGACATTACTACAATAGCATATTCAACGCCAGGAGCAAGATACACAGGAGATTCAAATTTAAATCTTGTTGCTAATCTTGCCTTATCCGAAACTGCTACACCAGCAATTGCAACATCGTCGGCTGCAGGATTCGCTGTGGTTGTTCCATCACCTGTTTCATAGACCAATGTAGTTTGTGCCTTTTTAACAACTCGTGAAAATGGAATAACTTTTTGTGTTGGCTGCCCGTTTTCAACTGTGACTAGATGTACGTTCAATGGTACGTTTGTAGACTTCGCTTTAAAGAATAAATCGATTTGTGTAGTATAACATCCAGTTGGTACGTTGCCTATTATAAAGGATTGGGCTAGAGGATCGTAATATGCGGCTTTTACCTTTGTTGTAATACCTGGAACAAGCTCCTTTATTCTTTCTCCAGTAGATACCATCTCAAGTTCACGGGTTGAAACCGCTTGCTCTTGTTTAGTTTGCAATAATCCTCGAGCTATGTACGTTACACTAGCTGATGTCGTGGTATTTGCTAAATCGTTAGTAGATGAATCTGTTATTTTAAAAACTCTTGCACCCGTTAAGAATTGTAATGCTTGGTTATTAGGAACAATAAGGAATCCTTCGAGATCACCTTGTGCATCACTGATGAGTTCAACTCTTGTTCGATCTGCAGTAGGCAACGCTGCAAATGCTGCTGCAGCTTCTTTGTCAAACGTAGATTCATCGACTTCTTCATTGTCGATTCCATAAGTTTTAAAGGTAGCCTTTGAACAATAAGCTGATACATCCACACCATCAAAAAAGGCAAAGACCTTAGTATTAGGTTTAAGCATTTGTGCTTTAAAGTAAACTCGTCTTGAGCGAATGAATGGGATAAAAGATACATCAAGCACTTTGTCGCCCATACTAGTTTCTACTGTATTGACTACTGCTTCTCTCTTATATCCTTCTTTAATCGTTTCTGTCTTAAACGTTGTAGTAGTTTGTCTAACTGGTCTGCCGCCAGTAAATCCCGCAGCAGTCTTTGCTGCTGAAGTACCAATGCCGAATATTACTTTGCTGCTGCTTTTTAATCTACCAGTGACAATTGTTTCTGTAGAATCATAGACTGTAGTAAACGCCTCATGGCCATTAAAAACATTTGCAATAGCATCGATACTTCCTTCGATATTAATAATATCCTTAGGCCGTCTTTCAACTTGTATCCATTCATCGGACGAAGGAGACATTTCAATGGCACCATTCCATGAAGCTAAATCAAATGGATTTACACTAATATCAATACTTGCAGTTGGTTGATGAATTAATTTTTCATTAGTGAAAGGTAAAGACAATAAGCTTCCTTTTCCATCGCCTCGATTTGCATTTAATAGAGCGTTATCTTGATTACTATTTCCAAGTAAACCAATTCCTCCTTTTTGCGCATATTTTAAACGGTGTTGATTCAAAGAATACTTCGGTCTTAAAATCCCTTTCTTCAAATCTATAGATGCTGCATATCCAGGATCTAACACATCCGCAACGCCTTGAGTTAAAAAGCTATCTACAATGATGCCATTCTTAAATCTTTCGCTCGTACCGCCGCTATCAATAATTTGTTTTCCATTTGCTTCTCTTTCAAGCAATGAAAGCGAGGTGTAGTATTCTACGTTTTGAACACGCTTTTCTAAGCGGCCGATGTCTTCCATCGTAAATCTACGATTATCAACTAATCTAGTTTGAATATCATCCGCGGAACGTGTATAAGCTGGAATATAAAGAGAGTACAGAGTCATCGTGTTATCTGGAATCGATGGGATAACCGGCTCAATAGCCGAATCTCCTTTTATGATCTTATACTCACCAGTAGTGTTTACTACTAGCTGATCAAAACGCGATTTGTAATAATCAAGTGTAATTTTTGTAGCCGCATTAGGATCTAAAGACTTATGATCTGTGGTCTGGTTATCGTCTGGTCTAAAATCTAAAACATCTGTAAGATATTCTCCTTTGTACTTACCAATTGATGCATAAGGAACAGAGCCATCGATGTAACTCTCAACGCTGTAATAATCACCCGCTGTTGTACGGTTGTAATATCGATATGTGATTTTTAATCCTGTCGTGATCTGTGCACCAGTGTATTTAACACTGCCTAATTTGTAAACACCATCGCGCTGTCCGTTATCGAGTTCAATGTTCGCTGATAAATCAGTTACTGGTGAGCCATCAACTGATGTTACAGAAACTATATCGATTATGTCTCTTTTAGCTAAATTAAAGGATGCGTTTTGAGCTACTGTTCCTCCACTCGCAACTAACTCTTCACCTGTAATAGTGGCAATCGATTTAATGCCTCTTTTAAGACCATTGCTATCATCTAATGACACTTTCACTGGTGCGATTACGTCAACCGTTGCAGTCGCAACTGATGAAAGTGTAAGATCAACAGTTCCGTTAGAAGCAGAAAAGGCTACACCAGTTACAGGTATACGAGCATCACCGGCTTGATTTGTAACAATATACGAATCAACAGAATCATTAAAGAACCGAGAATTGTTTTTTCCACTTATCGCGGCTGAGGTAATTTGAATTACATTACTGCTTAAGGTTATGTCCTTCGCCGCAGCTCTTATTACAACTTCCGAACTAGTGCCACCAGTGGTGATACCTTTAATGGTGTTATAAGGAAGAGAAATTATACTTTGATTATTTCCTGTATCAAAAATCGGTGTAGGGTTCGAGGTATTACTTTCTTGCAAATCTCCAGTGAATGTTTGTCCAGTATGAATCGCGCTGCCAGTTATAGTCAGTGCAGTTCTAGGTATTTCTCCGCTTAAATCATAAATGTATAATCTGTAAAGTGCACCTGTGTATTCAATCCCGCGGATTCTGCAAGTTACAACAGGATTATTAGAAGCGCCACCTGTATTTTTAAACTCGTATGTGTTAGATGGATTTTGGTAATCTGGAATATTAGCAATCGCTGATAGCTCGATATAGTTACCAAGTTTAGCTTGGCCAAATGATTCTACACCATTTTCGAATTCTCGAGACTTATCTGCAAATAAGTTTAAGGTATTCTCTAACTCAACACGATATCCTTTCACGTAAGAAACACCAGGCTCTACTGAAAGAGCATACCGTGATTCACCGAATGTTTGAGCTTCACTTTGAGTATTAATTGTCTGGCCATTTAGTCCTGATGCTACATCAGGATTTTCAGTAGTAATATTTAATGCTTGAATCTGTGTATCATTATACAATCCATCGTTACCCAATTCGTCATTCCTAAACTCTCTTCGTCTCGCGATAAAAGGAGAAACCGTGTAATTGCCGCTTTCTTCAAATGTCCGTGTTGCAAGTTTTTCGTCAAGTTGACTATACTCAGGTTTTGCAGTCTGAATATATTGCGACAAAACTACTTCTAAAAGATTTATGTAATTTACTGCAGTAGTACCACTAGTTGACAAGGCGCATTTACTAGTGTTTTGAGAAATATTAGTTATCGCGGAATCATCTATAAGAAGCACTTGAACAAGATCAACGGCGTATCTATCACCGCCTGGAGCTCTATCGTTTGGTGTTCCTGCAGCGTTATCAAATAAAGACGTGTCTTCTGATGTCGTTTTAATTACTTCATCTAAGCGGAAGGCTACAGAGCCTGTAATTTTAGTATCTTTAGTTGGCTTTTCAATAAACAATCTACTTATTGTATCATTGTATAAAAACGTTCCTCGCGAAAAGAATACACCAATGTCTGTAGTAAATTCTGAAGCATAACCAACACCAGTGTTGGCGACAATAACACCTAACGATGCTCCAGCACCTAAAATGTTTATTCCTCCAGGTGTTGTAATCAGCGCTAAATCAAATACAACAGTACGACTAGCTTCATCACCTGTATCGCTAAACTCTGAAGTATTCGTGTTACCTGACTGATTCGCACCTGAAGAATTGTATCTTAGATATAGTCTCCATCTTTGATTGCCTACTGTAGAAATATTTTCGGTAGCGTATACTTCGGCTGATAGCGCTTGGCCAAGCACAGTATCTTTTATTCTTATGTTCTTACCAACAACTAAATCGATATTAGTGTTTACTGCAATAGCCGATGCTGCGATATCAACATCAATGTAATTTACTATATCAGTAAAGTATGTACTACCATCTAAGACAGGTCCGTCTTTATATACTGACTTGCCAAACTTATCGATCTGAGATTGCAGCATAGACTGCATCTGATTTAATTCACGAACCTGAACGCTTACGCCAGGTTTGAATAAAATTCTTAGGTAGTTCTTATCTTCTAATTTTGAAGTATTGAAATCATCAAAATAAGGAGATGCATCATAGGTTTTAATAGCCATAAAGATTGTCTTTTAAAACTGGATTACAAGTTTAATTTCTTCTTCTTGCGCCGCAGCTCTTTGAATTGGTTTTCTATTTTCTAAGAATAGAACTTCTCCTGTACGAGGTGTAAGTTCTGGTGTAACATTCGAATCAGCGGTGTATGCGTATTCAGCACTATCACTACCACCCGCTTTTGCGATTATAATTTTAGTGTTAGTGCCATCACCAATAGTGAAATCATTATGATTTACATTTGCACTACTGTTTTGGTGAAAGTAAATGTGTTTATTAGTAACATCCACATAATCAACAAAAGCCTTTGCTTTAGTATAATCACTTTGGCCATCAACTACCCCACTGCTATTATCATAAGTGCCGTCTACGGTTGTTTCTCTGATAATATCTCCAGTGCTAATAGCATCCAAACCGGTGCTGCTATTAACGGTGAGTCTACGCAAACCGCTTAGAACTTCCTGTAAACTATAATCACCATCGCCAGTAGGAGATGGACTATCGTCTGCAGCGTTCCGAGTAGGTTGTCTGATTAAAGAAATTTGGCGGTATTTTACATTAGTAGGTATTTCACCTTCAACATCGCCGTTGAAATCAACAGCCAATCCGGCGTAAAACGCTGGTAAGTCATTCACTGGGTTATTACCGAATCCATCTACTGGTGAAATAAGAGGTCTAATCTCTGGCGCTGTAGTAGAACCTACAGTGCTAATAGATCTTACAGAAGCTCTTAATACACCTTTGTTTGATATCATATTATCAACACTATTTAAAGCAGCTGATACAAATCCTGTAATTGCACCACTTGTAATAGTAGCAGTACAATCAAGAATCTTCGGATCTTTGTGAGTCGAATCACTTATCACTAATTGAAAATCTCCTGCAGTTGCTGCATTAGTGAGTCCAGCTCCTGGGTTTACTATTTCAAATCCGTAAACGATTCCTCCACTCTTGTTTGCAGGAGTGCCTGTACCGCTTTTTACTTTCTGAACTTCTATAAACTGGTCTGTATTAAATTCACTTGCAGTAACTAAATCGGCTACGTACACCCATATATAATCATCGCTGCCACTATTCGATACTGGCTTTCGACCGTCATCAGTACCGCTACCTGTAGGAGGAACCGTTGATGCACCTGCCACATACGAACCATTCGTGCCGTAGGAATCATTGGAGTCATTGTCTAAACAAATGTATACCTTATCGCTATAAACCGCGTAGCAAGGATACTCAGTATTTCCAGATATGCTAGTTGAAACGTTAAACATGTCTGGATCATTCTTATTCCACCTTTTAAATCTACGATTAGCTACCCAATTAATCTTTGGGATAACGTGTACAGCGTTAGTGCCTTTGATTGCTACTGCACCTATTAAGTTATCAGTAACTTCTTCGGTTTCGCTTACACTACCATTCGGCAATGGTGTAGAAAAACTTTGATTATCTTCGTTAATAACAGTACCACTTATGGTTTGTGTATCCCACGGGTCTGATTTGCCGATTCCAATAAAATACTCAAATCCACCTAAGTCTACCTCAGGAGAATCGTCTGTGCTTCCGGCATTTTTATCAATGATATCGTTGATTAAAAACGTTGCCGAATTACGTCTAAAATCATCTGTAATTATTGCTGCCATATTTTTTTATTCTTTTTATAAGTTAAAGTTTAGTTATTAGTTTTATTTATATAAGTTTCTCCATTACTTTTGAAGAACCTCTGATAAAAGTTTTGTCCATATAATGATTGCTAGTATCTGTTATAACACCTTCAGCGAACTTAGGTGTATCTTTAGGACCATTGCTAGGATAAGTGTGACTTAACGCGGTGCCGTTTACGCTAAACGCCGATGTGGTACTATCACCCCAGTATATTGTTTCTGCACCAGCATAAAATGTACGCCCTTGGATTTGCATTCCGCTAATAGCTGCTGCAGTGCTTGTTCCACCCGCGGTGTGCGTCCAAAAGACTCCAGCACTTTCTGATAAATCATGATTTGCTATTTGTAGAGGAGGATCTTTATAAACGAATGCTCCTAATTGTTGTCCTAGAAATCTTCTCATCAATATCCTCCTTGTTCGCTATTATTGTTATTATTATTATTATTCGCTGCAGGCGTATACTCGTTATTAGATACAGTGCCAGCACTTATATATGTATTAATATTAGGTGCATAGCCTTCTTCTGTTATAGTCACCACATCACTAATGGTAGTGTCATAGTAAGCGCCTATTTTAGAGTTATCTAAAAATTTCAAAGTTTCATTGTAATTATTTCTAGCCCTATAATCATAATCGTTTGTCGTGACGGTATGCACAGAAACTTGTGTAGGTTCACTTACATTCGTTGAAATATTACTGAACTTTTTCACCATTCTTTTTGAAGGTCTGTCATCGGTGTTATAGAAAACGTTAGGTTCTATAGTAGGGTAAATCAACTCTTGAACTGAAGGCTCTGTCCCATCAACTAGTTCTATACGAGGGCCCCACCAAGATGCAGGATTTTCATCCGCGCTTAAATCGTAATACATATAATTTCTTAAAGACACGTGTGTAGTACTTACATCGGTCGTCCACTTTTTCTCGAAGTGATTAGTCGCAGCCTCGTATGTAGAAACTGATGTAGAGCTGCCACTTGAATTGTAGAAACTTACCTTTTCTCCTGATGTGTTATATAATCCAAGATCATTAGAATGTATATTCGTGTTAGTACTAAGATCTGGTCTTATGAAGCCAACTAGCAAATACCACTCATCTGCTGTAGGACAACTAAAACCAGGTAAAAAATATGAATTAGCATTCGCTATTGCGGTTGAAGAAACACCTTTTGCGCCAGCAGTGCGTACAATGGAAGTAGCGCTTGTGTAAGTCTCAACTCCGAAATATCCAGTCCCTGCGTCGCTGGACGTAATCGCTGAACTATTTCTTATTTTTGATTGCTTAATCCATGTAGAAAATCTGTATGTTTTTGTTATATCAACTGGAACATTAGGAGATTCGAATCCACCATCAGCAGGAGCGTCAGTGTCCGTGTTTAGACCAGTCCACCCAATGCTATTAGTTTTAAATGGTGATACAACGTACGCTCTATAATTTTCTGATGTCTGTCCATTCGCTCTCCACCTTTTCCCATCGGCCGTGCCGTATGCAGAATCATCGTTCGTTCCAATAGACCAAGGGAGAAAAGGCCGCAAGAGATTTGTTTCTTTAGATTGAGAAGGTGATACCAGTTGTTCATCTGAGTGAATTTCGTTCGCAGTTAAATCACCATAGTCAGCAACGCGGGTGTGCTTATCAAACCATTTAGTCCA
>Ga0115000_10003327_pt1 | contig 13475 bp, 8 predicted proteins | sample ArcticOcean_MG_C_6_FD_89690 | JGI IMG/M metagenome (GOLD analysis project Ga0115000, IMG submission 89690) | Marine microbial communities from western Arctic Ocean - ArcticOcean_MG_CB8_128 | ecosystem: Environmental > Aquatic > Marine > Oceanic | place: Arctic Ocean: Canada Basin | collected...
CCTATCGAGCGCTAGTCTGGAAGGGTAGCTAGACGGCCACTAGTAGTCGATCGGGAGGGCCGCCGCGACTCTCCGGCTCCATCCCTACGAAGAGCGGCCTCCAGACGGACTACTACGTACCCAAGTTACCCCCCGGCAAATCAGACGTAGTCGACGAGCTCCTTCACGGCGATGACCAGGTCGCTGCCGCGCTTCACGACGGCCAGCTCCATGGACGAGGCGTAGGGCACGGGCGCGTCGTCCATGCAGAGGCGCTTGATCGGCGCGTCTAATTCATCAAACAGCTCCTCGCCCACGAGCGCCGAGATCGAAGCGCCGACGCCCCCCGTCTTCGTGGACTCGTCCAATATAACCAGCTTGTGCGTCCGCTGCAATGATGTTCTAATAGTCTCCAGGTCCAAAGGCTTCAGGGACCGCAACTCGATCAAGTCCATCTCGTGGCCCGCCGCCTCCATCTCGGGGATGGCGTTCACCGCCTCCCTCACACCGTGTAGATAAGTGAGGACAGTAACAGCCTTGGACGCCGCGACCGAAGCGTCCGACGCGCTCGACATCAAGTGAGCCTTGTTGAGCGGCAAGCACGTACCGACGTCCACGGGCACCTTGGCGTCCTTCATGAGTTTGACGGGCGTGAAGAGCATGCCCGGGCCGTCGTCCCGGATCATGGCCTTGCACAACCCATAGGCGCCGTCCGGCGTCGCCGCCGTGCAGATCTTCAACCCGGGGATGCCCATCACATAAGCGTGGAACGGCTGCGAGTGCTCCGCTCCTAGTGCTTGATTGGGTGCGGTGCCACCAGCACCAACAACAGTCATGGGCATCTTGAACTGCCCGCCCGTGGTGGCGTACGTGTTGCCCGCACTTGACAGCTCAGCCATGCCATAGATGCCGAAGTTGGCGTTCATCAATTCGACGATCGGCCGGTAGCCGTTCATGCCCTCGCCTAACGCTTTTCCTATAAAGTGGCCTTCATCGATGATCTCGTCGGCGGCTCGTAACGAACCGAAGGTCTGCTGCGTCTGTCTAGGGATATCATACGAAGACCCAGCTTGGAGATCTTCGGCGTGGATGGTGGTTCTCGGGTCGCGCACCATCTCCTCCAATATGGCTAGATTAATGGCGTCCCCAATATTGAGCCCGGGGTCCTTGGCTAGCGATTGCAACATCGCAATGCGCTCCTGGCACGCGATCAGTTTCGCGGGCTCGACCGACGCCTTGGTCAACGCCTCGCTATCGCTGTTGATCGTTTGTTTATTATAATCCGTATCAGCCGGGTCCGGGAACTCCAATTCCTTGGCGAGTTCCCGCGGCGGCGGCGGGCTCTCCTTGGCGAAGGCCACGGCGTCTTTCACAACGACGGACGCCTTCTTCTTAAGCCCCTCCATGACGTCCGCTTTTAGAGCCCCGGTGGCCTCAAAGATCTTCAGGGGGTCAGCCTCGGCGCGCGCCCACTTCTTCTCCGCTTTCCTGCCTCTCTCGTGCTCCGGGTCCGCCGGGGAGTGGCCTTGCAATCTGTATGTATGGACTTGCAGAATAGCTGGAGAAGACGTCTCTCTGACATAATCCACGACCGCTCGGCCCGTCCTCAACACGTCTTTTAAATTCGTACCATCGACTTTCGCGCCGGGCACGCCGTAGTGCGCCCCGGCCTTCCACACCTCACTGTTCTGGGCGACGTCCGGCGTGAACGTGTTGATGGCCCGGCCGTTGTCGATGCATAATATTAACAGAGGCAGCTTTTCCTTGGCGGCGCAGTTCATGACTTCCGCGAGTCTTCCGTTCTGCGAGCCGCCTTCCCCACAGAACACAATGGCCAAGCGATCGTCGTCGCCGCCGTCCGCCTTACTCACGGTCAGTCCTAAATGGCGGTCGAGCATGATAGAGCGCGCAGCACCGGCAGCATACGGGAACTGCTCCGCGACCAGAGCCCAGCCGCCCTGGAAGTGCGTTTCTACGTCGAAAATGTGCATCGAGCCGCCCGTGCCTCGACACGTGCCGCCATCCTTCGCGAAGAGCTCGGCCATGATCTTGTTCGGGGGGACACCAGAAGCTAACGCGTGCGTGTGTTCCCGGTAATAGGAATACTTCTTGTCTTTTTTGGTTAAGGCATCCGCGACTAAAGCGGGAATGGTCTCCTGGCCGTTATCCAGGTGCATGAACCCGCGAATGGACCCCTGCATGTACGACTGGGCGCAGGCGTTCTCGAACTGGCGGCACAACTGCATCATCTCATACGCGTCCGTCAAAGACTCTTCTGAGACGTCGTCGTAGCCGCTCAGCCGTTCCTGGCTGAAGCCCAGCTGCTCCTCCAGAATCTGCTTGTTCTCGTCCCAGGGCGTGGCGATGGGCTTGCGCATGGGGCTGCCGTCCGCCGGGACCTCGATGCGCGGCACCTCTAATGTGGAGACGGCGACGGGCGTCTTGATTTGTGCGTTTGGCCGCGGCGCCTGCAGCGCGGCGGCCGTCGCGGCGACGGCGCATATGCGCCACATCGCTTCTGCGGCGCAGCTGCTATGCGCGCTCGTTCTGAGGCGAGCGGTGCACTGCTGCTCCGCTAGCGCCAAGCCTCACGAATCGCGGGCCTTAAGGAGCTCTTTCCACCAGCAAAATGCTACTGCGAGTCCCCTGTTGATGCCTGGTTGCACGTGAGCCGAGCACAGGTAGCAGTGCGTGCGGCGGCGCGGCTCAACCTTAGTCGCGACCCGTACTTTAGCGGCCGACTCGGGATGTCCAGAACCGAAGAATGGGAACCAGAGAACGGGAGACGAACAAGCAGCACGCAGTCGACGCGAATGTAGCCAGGACAAACGTGCGGGTTTTTAGCCCGGCCGATGAATCGACGACGCGTCGTGTCTCCCCCCACTAGTCCCCCCCGCACCGTAACAAAGAACAAAAAAAGCCGGGCACAAAGTTACGCGCGGGCTCACTCCCGCTCCAGGTCCGCCGCGATCATGCAGTGGTCCGACGGCTGCTCTAACGTAGGGTACGGCTTGGAGCGGTCGATGGCCCCCGCGGGCACCGTCTCCAGCACCCCGTTCACCCGCCAGCCGGGCCCCAGGAACACGTAGTCCAGCGTCTCCACGAACGCGTCCATGTCGGCGCCCATGTTCTTGGTGTAGGCGAAGTTCGTGAAGTCCGGCTCCTTGCCGTTGGCGAGGACGTAGGCCGACTCCAAGGGCGGCGTGACTGTTGCCGCGAAGGTGTTCGCCACCACGTCGCCCTCGGGCTTCGTGGGGTTGTAGTCATTAAATTCTCCGGACAACGACCCCTGGGTCAGCATCTGGTAGCACGCATCATAGGGCTTGACGTTGAAGTCGCCGCACAACACGTAAGGCTTCCCTGCCGCCACCTGCTGGACCCGCCTCGCGGCCAAAGCTGCATGAATGACCATAACCCTTTCTTTATGGACGGAGCCAAAGAGGCACGGCATGTGGTAGGTCCCCACGCAGAAGGCCTCGCCGTGCTTCGGCTTCAGCGTGGCCGTCACGAGCACGTTGTGTTTTTTCCGCGCTTCCTTCCACCCATCAAAGGGCGGCCGCTCGTATTCTAACGAGGACGTCAGGGCCGTCAGGGCGTTGCCGACGCGCTTCTTGAGGTTCGAGGCGAACTTCCGTATACCGGTCACTTCCACGGGCCGCTCCCACTTCTTCCGAGCTTCCTGCACGTCGTCCGAGAGTCGAGCGCAGTCTACGTTTATGAGCTCGTACTTGTCCTGGGGCCAGGCCACGGCCACGCCCATGTAGCCGTTGAAGGGGTTCCCGTACAACCCGGTCGTGAACTGGTAGCCCCGCTTCGCGAAGAAGGCGTGCAGGTCCCCGGACCACTCCCGCGAGACCTCCTGTAAACAGACCACGGCCTTCTTCTTCGTCTCCTGCTCCAGGAGAGCCTGGACGCGCTTCAGGCGCGTGGGCGGGTCCAAATTCTCCTTGGCGCACTTTACGAAGTAACCCGGCTCGCAGAGCTTGGAGCTCAGGACGTTGTACGACGCGACGCGGCACTTCTGGCCGGGCGAGCAGGCGGCCGTGTCTTCCTTACTTGCCATGAGGGCGACGCCGCCCACCAGCGCCGCGCCCTGGGCCCGTCGCCGGCCCACGACGCCGACGCGCAGCGATGCGAGGCCTCCGGCCCTGCTCACGCGGCTCGCCAGCAGCAGCATGACTCCAAGTGCTGCTCGCGGCGACACCGTTTTGATAAATGACTGACAGCGTCTGCCGCCGTCAGCTGCTAGCAAGCAAAGATCAAAACTCGAGCGGCGCGAAAACCCGTTCTACGGGTTTTGTGCTTTCAGAGCTGCGGTGACCGGTGACGACCGGTGACCCTATTACCCTATTACTTGACGGGTTTAGGCACAAGAGTAGACCCTTTTAAACGACGTCTGCCCAGCACACCACAGCCCAGCCCTTTGTCACCGCTCCACAAGCACAGCACCTCATAAACTTACGCTGCTCAGCAAGATGGCATGCGTTGCGCAGCGCACGAGGGCACGCCGTCTGCCGGCCCCGAGGCTCCCGGTAGACATCATCGCGCTAGTGCTCGAGTTCAACCACCTTGAAACTGTGAACGATATAGCTCCACGGCGCTTTTCCTTGGTGAATAAGGCCTGGTTGGACGCGTGCCACTCGCCGGCTCTCTGGCGGACGTTGACCCTCTCGACGCGACTGACCACCTTATCGGCCCGCCTCTGCTCTGCGTGGGAACGCGCCCCGCCGGGCATCCGCCGCGCGGTCGAGCAGCAAACGGAAAAGGTTTATTTGACGGACCTAAGTTTCAGCGTCGAGTCGGACGAGTCCGCGGTCACGAAGCCGTACTGTCTCGGGCGCGGCCTTGCCGGGCAACGATTTTCCCGGTTGAAGAGCGTGCAAATAGTCGCTTGTGGCGTGAACTCCGAGGGGAGCTACGCGGCAGACGAAAATGCGCTACGGCCGCTGTTTGGTGCGGAGGCCCTTGAGACGTTGTTCGGTTCTTGTGCGGATGCCCTCTCGTCGCCACATCGGGTCCGGTTCTTGTGCGAAGAAAACACGCGCGCAATCTACACTAAGTTTCCAGACCTATGTCAACTCGCGTTGACCGACTGGGCGGTGCCGATCTTTCCTCCACCGGACGACGACGATGACAATACGATGGATCTCGCAGTCTGTCCCGAGATGACTAAGACTCTGATAGAGTCAGAACGCCCCTCGACCGTGCGCGGGCGGCGCATCTCGTCAGCCTAGCGTCCATCAGCATCCTTAGTTTTACGCGCGGACAAGTGCCCGCGATTTTTTTACCGCGCATGAGACACCTCCAGCTGGACCCCAGTTGTAGTCTTCCAATTCGAGTGCTGGAAACCGCGTTTTGCGAGGTCACAGCGGCCTGTCCGCTTCTCGAACTTTTGGCAGTGAGTGCGGATTACCGAGGCGACGCGACAGGGGGCGATTCGTGGCAACGCCCGGAGAATTACAACGTGTTCGCGCACGTGCCTCCGTCGCTCAAGGCGCTGGTACTTACCGTCTTAGACGTTTCGCTGCCCTGTCGAACGGCGTCTGAGTTTGCGGCGCTCGTCAAGCGGCACCTTCCTGCCGGCGGCGTCCAGGTACACATCATCGCTACGCCCGGATTACTCGAAGACGACGGCGTGCTATCCAAGGGGTTCTGGTTGCCACTAGAAGCCCCTTGCCCTACGAAACGTTACGACGATGCAGCGCTCGCAGACTCTTCGCTTGGGGAGTGACAAACTTGAATGGACCGTGACTAAATATAATTGTGAATGATCACACGAAACAAGGGATTAAGGGGAGACCGGGTCGTCCAGCATCAGCGCCGACGCGAGGCGCACGACGGCGGACTGCTTCGACGCCCGCTCCTCGAGGTGCGCGCTGGTGACCTGCTCCTCGAGCTGCGGCCCCGTCGACGCGCAGCACGGCGAGTCCGACGAGGACTCGCGTGATGAAACGTGCTCCGGCGTCGGCGTCACGTAGGAGGCGCGCGTCGACGAGGCGTAGGACGTCGCCGTGAGGGCATCGAGGTCGTCCGGCGCGCGCGTCGACGTCCGCTGGCGGAAGAGGCGCGGCCGGCCTAGTTTCCGCGGGTTCGACAAGGCCTCGCCGAGCGGCGTCGAGCAGCGCGCGTCCGCCCCGGGCACCAAATACGTCGACGCCGACGTCTCTAGGCCTTGATCCCGGCCGACGCGGTCCATGATCGCCCGGGGCAAGTCCCCAAACAACGGCCGCCGCACGACGTGCCCGAAGGGCGTGGCGTAGTCGAAGTGCGAGGGGAAGTAATCGTCGACCGTCGCGCCGGCGGAGAACATGACGTCGTACAGGTCCTTAGTTTCGCCGTGGCGGTCGCGATAAATTTCGGCGAACAAGCCCATGATCGGCAACACTAATTCCTCGCGGTCTGGCGCTCGCGCCGTGGTGTTTGCAGCACTGCCCGGCGAGGGTGCTGGTACAGTAAATCGGACACACATTTCTTTTGTACTGCTCATTTTGGCAAACTGAGCTCGCCGATGCCATCGCGGCGAGGGCCGCCGCGGCAATTGTCAAACCCGCGAAACGCATATGGTCCCAAACAACGCGCACAACGCCCGATATTTGCTCCGCCCGCTCGCCAGTGACGCGTTGCCACGTCTTTTTGTTGTGCCCGCCTAAACCCGGTCCGCCGGCTCGCCAGTGACGCTACGCTACGTCTTTTTGTTGTGCTTTTCACGATGCATTCCTAACCCGTGCAATACCACCCGCGTCAGCTTGCGTCTCCGCCTGCGGGAGGTAGCTCCTCCTACCCTTCCCTAGGCGTCCGCCACCCAAAACCCGAATCGACTATAGAAAAAAACCCGAGACGCGACGGCGGCGATGCGCGCCCCAGCCACTCCGCCCACCCCCCGGCCCCTCCAGGCAGCACGCGGGCGCAATCACACAAAATAACTTACGCGGCCGTCCCCGGTCGCGAGCCGCCCCCGAGCTTCTCCTTCTGGGCCTCCTCCACCCGAATAACTTTTTGCCGGGCCACCTCCAACCTCGCTTTCAAATTGAGCGTCCGCCGCCGCTCCTCGAGCTCCTCGAAGTCCGACTTGACGGCCGCTGAGAGGGGGTTGCCCGCGACCCAGTCCTCGTGGGGCAGGGCCGCGTCATTGACAGAAGCCACGGCCTCGCCCAGGCGGTTTGTGCTCCCGACGGCTTTGGCGTGCGCCACCGTAATCTTGGCCTTCTCGACCAGGTTCTCCAGACGCATCCGTCTAAGAGTCTTCCGGGCCTCGATGGCCGAGTCCGTGAAGGGCTCGGCGTGGTCCTGCTTGATGGCGTTCTTGGCGTGCTTCCGTTGCCCGCGGAACATTTTTTCCTTCTTGGTTATTATTTCTTCCCGGAACGCCCGGTCCAAGTCAATGTGCTTCTGCCTTAACCGAGCATCTTTCGCTCGTTTTCTTTCTTGCCGCGGTTGTAGAGAAGCGAGGAAAGGATAGTAGGTCTTCGCCGACCCCATCGTGTAGTAGTAGTTGCCCGAATTGGAGAAAAAGTGCGAGCCCATCATCCTGCTGAACCCGCCCAACCAATTGCCCTCGTAGCGGTGCTCGAAGTCGCTGAGAGCGATCTTGTCCGACACGCGCGCGTTCTCGGCGTCTTCCCGAGCCTTCTCTTTGGCCTCGAGTTCCTCCCTATCTAGTCGATCAATTGTTCGAGGACTCAGGTCGCCCCGCCTTTTTTTAGGTTTGACATACCCGACTTTGCCATATCTCACGACGCCGTGGCCGCTCCGCTTGTCCAAGAAAAAGTAGCCATCGTACTCCGAGCCGTCCGTGAACGTCTCCGTGCCCCGGCCACTTCGCTGGGCCCGCCGCCACGCGCCGTCATACGTCTCGCCTCGCTTTTTATGCGTGTACGTCCCCAAGCCGTGGTACTCGCCGTCCACGAAATCGCCCTCATATGTTTCTCCAGTTATAGTGCGCACCTTGCCCTTGCCCTGGAGCATGCCCTCCTCGAAACTACCTTCTTGCAGTTCGCCGAGCGCGGACTCGTACCGGCCTATTCCGGTAATCCTCCCTTCCTTGAACTGGCCCTCATAAACAGACCCGTCGGCGAAGACACGCCTACCGAAACCGTGCGGCACGCCGGACTCGTAGGGGTTGCCCGCCGGTAGTATGGACTTCCTGAGGTTGATCTCGGCCCCAAAGTCGCCGTCATACGCGTCGCCGCCGCAGTAGTCCATGCGCCCTTTACCCCACCGCATACCTTTCCTATAAGTACCTGAGAAGACAGTGGTGTCCGTGTACTCCACACCTCTCCCATGTCTATCCCCCCCGTGGAAGTGGCCGTGGTAATATCTAAAAGGCCCGTCGAAGGGCAAATCGTTCCCGGGTGCGCTCTTCATGACGCCAAAGCCGTGCTCGACCCTACGAACGTAGACCGCGGCCATGTTCACCACACAATCCCGATAGTCCGGGAGATACGGCTTGGAGCCGTCCGGCACCAGGCCTCGACCCGCCCAGGGCGGCAAGGTTTCCTTGTAGTTGCCTTCTTGCGCGTCGACGGCATGAGCTACGGCTAGCTTGACGCCGTCCCAGTCTTGTTTGCCGGAGATCCACTCCTCCAGCTGCCAGGCCTCATCCGTCTGGAAAGACACGTACCAGGCTTTTGTGCCATTATTGTGGCCGGACCAGGACTTGTCCTCGTCCATTGATGTTAAGACGATGAGTGTTTGATCTCGATCGCGAATAACCTCTTGCGCGTTCAACTTGGCCTCTTCCAGCTTCTTCTCGAACTGTTCTTTTTGATTTTGACATTCTTCATATTTCATGGCTCGTTCGTGGTCGGCCTCCTCGCCCTCCAACGGTTTGCCGGTCGCATCGAACAACTCCTGAAACGGCACGTCCTTCATGGCTCTTTTAACTTCCTCGATCTCCGCCTGCACGACCTCCACCCTGCCTACCGCCGCCCGCACGTCGGGGTCCTCCTCCTGGATCCCGAACATGAGCCATTCTCTAATGTCCTCCGCGCGCACGTCGTGGCCCGTCGCGTCGTTCTGGACGGGGACGTTCTCTAACACTAGCGCTAGGGAGCCTTCGTAGCCCTCCTTGTCCGCGGCGTCGTCCACTTCTCTTACTGGCTTTGGTACTACTTTGTACTCCGACGGTCGTATTCTACATTTGGCTAAAGCATCTCCTGGATAAATAATTTCGCCGCTCTTCACCTCCTGCAGATAATCTATTAAAAAGGGCTGCTTGGTGCGAAAAATGAACGCCTGCAGCGACCGCTCGTCGCACTTCCGCCTTGGCAATCGAAACTTCTCCGTGTCGCCGCTTGGGAAGAGGGCCTCGAACCGTATCAGCTCCGTGTGCCATTTTTCCTTGGCCTTTTCTTTTCTTGCGGCGGACTTGGAGCCGCCCTTGATCGCGTCCGGGTCGATGGTCTTGGCCACGAAGGCGATCTCGACGCCCGCCATGGTCGGTCGCGGGGCTCGAGGCTCGTGCGGCGCTCCTTGGTGGTGGTGGGCTCTAGCTCGACGCCAGCGGCGGCGTCTGGCTGGGGGTGGGGCTGCTGCGCGGGGTGCCCGGCGCTCCTTAGCTCGGCGCCCACGGGCAGCCGCGGCGGCGTCTGGCTGGGGGTGGTGGGCTGCTCCGGCCTCCGCGACGCTGGGGTGGTGCGTCCAGGTGCTACCCCCCTAGCGCGTGGGTGGTGCGCGTCCAACGCGACGCTGCCCTCGAGCGCTGAGCGCGCTGCGGCCTATTCGTCGTCAAAACGGGTTTCGTAGCCTTCTTAAGCCAGATCTTGCCCGACGATGGGTTCCGGAGGAGCGAGAGCGCATAGGGAGCCGTAATTAACCCGAACCCGAACCCGGGCTGCCCATGGTAACCTTTTCTTTACTCGCTGCGGGGACGCCGGCTCGCCGTCGACCCGACGTCGAGTGCTAGACTCCGGCACCCGCCGGCAAACAAGAAACACCAACCTCCCGCGTCACGAAGTGTGCCGAGTGGCCGTAGAAGTAAGTAGTTCCTACCCGGCACCCCCTCCTAAACAACTACTTGCGCGTGAACGTGCGGCCCGAGATGGTCTTCTTCTCCTTGGCCGTGGATGACGAGAGGAAGGCGCGGTTCAGGACCTGGAGCCATTGGCGCACCTTGCGGCGCAAGCGCATGTGCAAATTGGTTTTGGCGGCCTTGACGTGGTAGTGCAGGTAGTGCCGGAAGGCGAGGCAGAGGTCCACCTTCTTCGCCAATTTGGCAGGGGAGTCCACGTTGCGCTTGAACACGGTGAAGGACACGTAGCCCACGAAATTTTCTTGCTTGGCGCCGACGAGCGGTCGGATCTCCAGAGGCGGATGCTTGGCCTCGGAGAAGACCACAGGCGGCGCCGATCCGATCTTCTTGTGCTGCTCCGCGAACTGCTGGAGGAAGATGCGGCACATGGCTCGGTCGGTCTCGTCGGGGAAGTCAATGGCATACACTACTAAGACGCGGTCGTAGTTCTCCGGGGCGGCCGGGTCGTTCTGCGTGAGCACATATAATGCTTCGCCGGAATCGCGCCACGGCACCGTGATGACGGGCCCCTGGGCCGCGCTCCCTTCGCCCAACGCTTCGAACTTTTCTGTGAGAGGCGCGCCCACCAAGTGCCGCTTTAAGAGTATGAGCTTCTCCAGCGTGGCCTCCTTGTCCTGGCAAGCGTCGCAATCGACGGACACGGCGACCTTGTAGCCGGGGGCGGCCTCGACGACCATGCCGCCATACAGACTTTCCAGCACCTCCTTCCCGCCGACCTTTTCTAATTCACTCCAGCCGCCCACATCTAAATGGACCGTGGCGACGTGCGGCGCGTCCACGCCGCACACGAGCTTCCACCGCGAGCCGTCGAAGTCCGCGACAGACAGCTCCGTGGCCTCGCGCTTGCCGCCGACGAGGCGGTCGCCGAGCGCCTCCTCGATGATGGGGTTCCGGCAGTCGATGCACATGCCGTCGGGGACCTGCTGCTTGGAGCCCATGGTGGGTCACGGCGGCGTCGCGTTTTGTGGCTCTCCGGCGGCCGCGGGGCGTTTCGCCTCGGGCGGCGGCTTTTCGGCGCGGTTCAGGCGGCGGAGGCGTTCTGGCCAGAGGGCGTCTCACGCCTCGTAAGGCGACGTGCGTGCGAGTCTCACAGCGCCGGGCAATATTTTTCCATTGCTTGGACGGGTTTTATTGTGCGGGTTCCATGTGAGATCTAGCCTGGCTCTGAGCCGCAGTACGACCACTGAGAGCCGCCATAATTCAATATTCTGATTGATTTCGACCCTTCGTGTATCGCACTGGCCCAGCAGCACCAGAAAGCTGCGCTCGTGCGCCATCCGCAGCCTTCAGCAACAATTCAGAACACCTCAGCAATTGCTGCCAGGACAAGTTCAAAAGGTCTACTCTACCTCGAACACGATGGCCGACGCCGCCGCGCCCGCCGAGCGCCCAACGACCGGCAAGACGCTCGACTTCGGTAGAAGGAAGACGCTCGCCGCGCCGCGGAAGCGGACGCGGAGCCCCGCCCCCGCGTCGCCCAAGGGGCGGAGCCGCCGCGAGCTCCCGACGCACGCCGTCGAGATTTTGAAGAGTTGGCTCACTTCCCCCCAGCACTTCAAGCACCCCTACCCCACGCCCGAGGAGCAGCTCCTGTTGATGGCGCAAACGGGCATCGACAAGAAGCAGCTGAAGAACTGGTTCACGAACGCGCGGCGGCGCATCTGGAAGCCCATGCAGCGCGACGCCGAGAACAACGCCGAGGATGTCGAGGAGACATCGTACTACGAGGACGACGACGTCCGGCCGCTCGACGTGTTAGCTTTTGCGGGCGACGCGGCGGCGCTCGCGCGGCGGCGCGCCGTCACGGTCGGCTCCGAGGGCGACGGGAGCCCCGCCCCCCGGCCGGAAGGTTTATTTGAGGACTTCGCGCTCGACGCCCGGCCGGCGAAGCGCGGTCGCCCGGACACGACCTGCGCCTTCTGCTCCCGAGACCGCGTCGACACGCAGTTGATGCCGTGCGGTCACTTGTTCCACGGCCAGTGCCTGCGGCCCTGGCTCGAGGCCACAGTCGCGACGCCGGTCTGCCCCCTCTGTTCGGTGGCCATCTCGAACTGCGTCCTCGCGAACGCGAGGCGCGACGAGTTGGCTGTGGTGTAGTGCTGAACTCCCTTCGGGTAACTGCGGAATTACAGCCTAACAACTGCACCAGCTACGGTCCACACACAGCTCGGTGCGTCGCCGGGGCAATTGCCGGGGCGCCGCTCAGGCTATGGAGATTCAATAAATAAAAATGGAGACGAGTATGTTTATGAAATAGGGAAGTTAGAAGAAGAAGAAGCTATGTTTGGTCGTACAAATTTTATATCAGTCGAAGCAGCCCGACCCGAGAAGGGCGAAAACGGGGCCTCCTAGGCCCCGAACTCCTTCCCGTTGGCCCAGGCTCATTTCTTTTTGAACCACGCCGTGCAGTCCAACGCGTCCGGGACCACGGCCTTGAATGCCGCGATGTCCGCGTCGACGTAGCCCTGATCCTCAAAGAAATGGACCATGGCGTTGAGGTCTTTCATGAACCACCGCATCACAAAGCGTGGCAATGGTTTGTATTTGCATTCCACGCGGGAAACCCCCGTCAGGGCCGCCGCGATGTCGTTGCCGGAAACGTCGTCGCTCGCGCATTCTAGGGTTCTGCCCGTCCACTCAGATGGTGCCGCGAGCATGGCCACGGCCGCCTTGCCGATGTCGACTACCGAGACGTGCTTGACCTTCAATTCGGAGGGCCAGGGTCCAGTCACGGAGCCCTTCTTGAGCGGGTTGTGCTCTGCCGGGCAGTCATAGTTCTCAAAGAAGGCCACCGGGCGGAGGATGGGAAAACCCAGGCCGGAGGCCTTCAAATGCTCCTCGACATCGAGCTTGCTTTTGAAGTGCCTGACTGCGTCGGGCGCGATGTCCGCCGACACGACAGAGCTGTAGACGACATGCTCGACACCTCCTTTCTCCTTGATGGCGTCGACGATGATCTTACCCTGCGAACCCTCCACCTTGCGCGAACCCGCCAGCGTTGTGAAGTAGACCAATGAAGGATCGGCGGCGTCCAGCGCGGCCTTCGCAGACGCCTTATTGCCGTTCTTGAAGGGCACGACCTTGACACCTCTTGCCTTGAGGGCCTCCGCACTCTTTTTTGAGCGCGTCGTGGCGTAGACGTCGAAATTGCCGCTCTCTAGCAAGGCGTCCATTGTGGCAGCTCCTTGACGACTCGTGCCGAGGAATACAAGGACCTTGGGCTTAGCCATTGCGTTCAGGAGCTTGTCTCGCCTGTTCTACAAAGCATGTGCTGCAAAACGTGGCTTGCTGTCCTAACGCTGCGTGAGTCGTGGGCTGCCCAGAGATTCAGGGTAAAACCCGCACGCTCTCAGACGCGTCGACATCGGGTCGAGTGAAACCAGGCGCACTTTCTCTCGCTCCACAACCACAGAAGTCTACACAGGACACTACTTACCTTTCCTCCCTCAACTCGGCGCCGGCGGAG
>Ga0115000_10003332_pt1 | contig 13465 bp, 12 predicted proteins | sample ArcticOcean_MG_C_6_FD_89690 | JGI IMG/M metagenome (GOLD analysis project Ga0115000, IMG submission 89690) | Marine microbial communities from western Arctic Ocean - ArcticOcean_MG_CB8_128 | ecosystem: Environmental > Aquatic > Marine > Oceanic | place: Arctic Ocean: Canada Basin | collected...
GTACGTAATTATGTTTGTTTTAACGTAAGTTAACTCAATAAGTGGTATTTGTTTATCAATTTCCGCTGCTCATCCACTTCTATTTTCTGGTACTTCTCAACTGTTGAAGGATACCTGAACCCTGCTCGCTGTTGCACTTCTAGTACACTGAGGTTACAATCATTAACCCAATATGACACCACGCTTTGCCTCACCGTTGTCGCATTCAAGGTTCGCTCAGGATAGTAATACTTTAGCTGTTTAAACAAAGCTTTTACCCCATCTTGAGATAATGGTTCACCTGTTAGTCCAACAAATAACTCATTAGTATCGTAAAGCTTTTTCAATAAAGAAAGGGGACAGATTGTATGTTCCTGTTTCTGTGATTTAATAACCTCAAAAGAAGTTCATAAGTCCAACAGGATGCGATACCTTCGCCCCACAAAATAATAACACATGGCACAAGATATTTTTGATTTACTTGGAATTCCACCAGAGCTCAAAGCTCTTTTTACAAAAATTAAAGGGCATTTACCCAAAGGAAAGCTTTTAATACTAGTTACTCTTACCACAGCACTTGCTTACGGTTCTATTTTCATAGTAGAAACTGAAGAAATAGGTGTAATAACACGATTTGGAAAATATTCAAGAGAGGTTGAGCCAGGCTTAAAGTTTAAATTACCTTTTGTTGAGTCCGTGTTCTTAGTGCCTGTGGAAAATCAACAAAAAATAGAATTTGGATTTAAAACCACTGATGCGGATATCAGGTCTAGTTTTTATAAAGGTACAACAGAGAAAGAAGTGGCCTTGATGTTAACTGGAGATTTAAACTTGGCAGACGTAGAATGGGTAATTCAATACAGAATTGATCGTCCTAAAAACTATTTATTTAGTGTGCGGGATCCCGAATCCACTTTACAAGATATTTCTGAGGCTACAATGAGACAGATTGTTGGTGATAGAACTGTTAATGAGGTAATTACAGTAGGTAGGACTCAAATGAATATCGAATTGAAAGAAATCCTTCAAAAGATTTGCAGGGAATATTCTTTGGGGGTAAAAATAGAACAAGTAGTACTGCAATCAGTAGCTCCTCCTGAACCAGTAAAAGCTGCATTTGAGGCAGTGAATAAAGCGGAACAGGAAGAGCAAGAATTAATTTATGACGCTATAACTCAACGAAATAAAATTATTCCAAAGGCAAAAGGTCAAGCCGAAGAAACCATCGCCAAATCTGAAGGTTATGCCATTGAAAGGGTAAACGATGCAGTTGGAGAAGTAGCAAGATTTAATGCAATTTACAAGGAATATGTAAAAGCTCCTGAGGTAACCAGACGAAGAATTTATTTGGAAACAATGTCTAAAGTGATTCCAAAAATAGGAAACAAAATTATTACCGACGGTAAAGGAACGAATGTATTACCACTGCTTCAAATGCAGTTAAAAAACCAAGCAAATGAAAAGTAAATTAATAATAACAATAGGTTTAGTCCTTGTCGCATTAGTTATTACAGTGTCGGGAACCTTTATAGTAGACGAAACAGAGCAAGTAGTTTTAACACAATTTGGTCGTCCAGTTGGGGACGCTATCACCTCCCCAGGGGTATATTTTAAAATACCATTTATTCAAAAATCTCACTTTTTTGAAAAGCGATATTTAGAATGGGATGGAGATAGAGCTGCTGTATATACTCAAGAAAATCAGAGTATTTTTGTTGATTCCTATGCAAGGTGGCAAATCACAGACCCTCTTCAGTTCTTCAAGCGTTTAACCAATGAGAAAGGAGCGCAATCCAGACTAGATGACATCCTAGACGGGGAAACTAAACTGCACATTGCTAAAAACAAATTAATCGAGTTGGTTCGCTCTTCAAATAGGACTCCAGTGCAAGCTGATACCATTAATACTGAGTTAAAGGACTCCTTGGTACCTATTTCTATTGGACGCGCACAAATTCAATATGATATTTTAGCCAGCGCCAACGTACAGGCGAATGATTTGGGAATTCAAATATTGGATTTTAGGTTCAAGAGAGTAAACTATGTGGAAGACGTCCGAAGTTCTGTTTATAAAAGAATGAAAAGTGAGCGGAATAACATGGCGGAAAAGTTCAAGTCCAGAGGGCAAGGAGAAGCCTCTAAAATTAATGGGGAAAAAGACAGGGAATTGAAAACCATTCAATCAGGAGCTCGTAGAAAAGCCGAAGAAATTAAAGGTGATGCTGATGCAAAAGCTGCATCAATATATGCTGATGCATACAACAGGTCAGCTCAGTCAAGAGAGCTGTATGCTTTTTTAAAATCAATGGAAACTTATAACAAAACCTTTGACGGCGAAACTTCAGTGATTTTATCTACTGACAGCGAGCTGTTCAAGTATTTGAAAAAGATGAAATAGTACGTTGGAAGTTCACACTAAGTTCGTGCTTTAACAAGCCGATTTACTGCTACCATCTTCATTTTTAGCCCCATTAAGGTAACATCATCGATTTGGAGTTGCTATCGTTATTCATATGCAAAAATACAAGACGCATCATCATCTTCAGCTCCCTCATCAAAGTTTAGTCCATTTTCATTAGCACATCCATCCTTGGAACAAGATGAAGAAATAACACTTAGTGCGAAAACAATAAGAGGCAGACGCTAATTAATTTCTGTTTTCCTGACTTTTTCAGTAAGAACTAGGAGCTTATCTCGTAAAATTATCTTTCTAGTTTTCCCACGCACACAAAACTTTGGGACAGCAGCGATTCTCCTTCGTCAAAAAGCCGAAGTCCCCAGTTTAGTTTTGCCTCCAGAAAAAATTAGGAAAAAACGAGAGCCAACGACTAATTTACTCTAATACATCCCGTGATTTCAGACATAAATACAGTGCTTGAAAGACTTTTTATAACCGTTACCACACACATAAAATATGGTACAGCTACTTGTTCTCCTTCGTCGAAAAGTTGCAGTCCCTAATTTTATTTTTCCCTCGCGCTGACGTAAATATTGGCGTGAAATAGGATAATGTAGAGAGTTCAATCTATAATTCAAGGTTATACGATCCATTTCACGTGTGGAATAAGAGACAGACGCTAATTGATTTCTATTTCCCTGACTTTTTTAGTAACAACTAGGAGCTTATCTCGTAAAACTATCTTTCTATTTTTCCCGCGCACACAAAACTTTGGGACAGCAGCGATTCTCCTTCGTCAAAAAGCCGAAGTACCCAGTTTAGTTTTCCCTCCGTAAAAAATAGTGACAGCGCCGTTTAAATGACACCACAACCCTATCAGTTTTAAATCTCTTTCAACACTTTAAAAAAAACGCTTAAATTTATATCGATGCACGCGCGTCAGAGCCATAATTACAAAATGATATTCGTTAAAAAAGCATCAATCAAATCTAAACTATCGGAAGAAGAGGTTGTGAAAAAATTGAATAGCTTGTTTGACCCAAAGCATAAATGGAGTTTTGAAGGAGGAATTAAAGGTAGGCGCTTCATGATGGAACCACTTTACTGTCATTCACCTCGTAATAGAATTAGACCAGAAATATCAGGTGAAATAATCGCTGAAAATGACGCTACATTAATTAAACTTAACTGCTATTTGTCCGACCGTTATAAAATTTTATTTCTCGGTGCTCTAGCTTTAAACTTATTTGTATCCTTAGGCATTCTAATCGACCCTGAAACATTTCCATGGTGGTTTTTATTAATAGTAGTTGTATTAACGTTTGGAATCTTCATAGGTCATTTTAATTCTACCACCAGTACAGCCATTAAAATTATTAGCAGTACCATTAGAGGGTGAAAAAACATGGACAGACATTAATTCATTTTAGCAATTTAAAAAACAGCAACATTGGCCTTTCAGAATAGAACAAATATATTCCGAGTATTACTCCTCCCATTACTTATCGGAGCATCTTATTACGCTTGGCATTCTGTCCCGGATGTTATTCTAAGGGACGGTGGATCATGTAATCAAGGAATTGTAGCCGTTTTTGCTGGATTGCTTAATGCAGCTTCTACCCTCTTCAATTTTATAGCCCTGATTGCTTTTTATGTGTTTGGCTACTCAACTTTCTCAAAAGTATTTAGTGTTTTTTCAATGTTGATCTGGATATTCCTAAGTGCGATCTTGACCATGAATTATTTCATGAGTGGCTTTATATATATTCTCCCTTTGTTGATTATTAACACTCTGATTCTCTGGTCAATTATTAAAGGAAAAAACAGTAAAAAGACAGATACAGCGCAATAGAGAAAGACGTTATTTAATTGCAACAGCAACTACAATATTCCCAAGTTAAATTCCTGGTTACTTATTTTGCAGCTCGTACTCATGGGAACAATTAGGTTTTGAGATTTAATCAAATTGCCTTGTAATTCACACCTAATTTGATAGGTTTTTCCTGAGGGTAACTTAAGTACGCATTTACCCGTTTTTTTTATTTGGTTTGCATACTCCTACAAGAACTTTTGTCTCAGAATTTTTAACAATAATTTTTCCGCTTTGAGGAACTTCTGCATTTTCTCCGATGGTGAAAACTCCATACATGATCGAATACGATGTGTCTTCGGCGATTGAATATTTAATCGGTACACCTCCAGTGCCACCTGCGAACAAAATGCCTATCCATATATTAAAAGCCACAAAGAGTATTTTCTTTTACTGATTCCCCGCTATTCTACCTAAAAGTTGCCCTCCGAAATATTGCTTGACCCGAGAACTTTTAGGTAGAATAGCGGGGAATCAATTTTCTTTTTCATGTTGCGAGGTATTATCAGTTTATCCTTTATTTACTTTCATTACAAAATGATTTGCAAAAAGCAACTCTTGTTAATAAAATCAGAGTCAAACAATTTAGCAAAACAGCAGTTTTTTACTAGCCGATGTGAAGCTATTCGTGAGTATTTAGTATTTTGCTCTAAGCTGGACTGGCATACCGTTTTTCGGAAGGGTAAATTAAAGAAGAAATGGACATTAAATACATTAATCGTGCTACTGGAAAGGTAGAAATAGAAAGTCCTCCAGCGGAAGGGTTGTTAAAGTTCTTGTACGGAAATACCTTTGGCCGGTTTGCATTTTTACCTCTTGCAAAACAAAAGATCATCACAAAAAAATATGGTAAAATGATGAGCTCTTCAAAGTCGGTGAAGAGAATACAACCTTTTATCGATTCCCTAAAAATTGACATATCAGAGTCAATAAAAAGAGTGAATGAATTTAAGTCTTTCAATGATTTCTTTTATCGTAAGCTAAAACCTGGTACTCGTAAAATTGGAAATGGATTAGTTTCTCCTGGCGACGGAAGAGTATTGGCTTTTGAAAAGATTTCAGAAGTTAATAGCTTCTACGTTAAAGGAACAGAGTTTACCTTGAAGGCATTTTTGAAAGATGATGTTATTCTTGAAAAGCACAAAAACTCGTCGATGATAATTGTACGGTTAGCACCTAATGACTATCACAGGTATCATTTTCCTTTTAAGGGAATTGCTTCAGAAGCTAAAAAAATAAAAGGCCCTTACTACTCTGTCTCACCAATTGCTTTACAAGCGAACTTTAGCAAGGTTTTTTGCAGAAACAAAAAAGAAATTTGTTCCTTAACCACAGAAGCTCAAGGAGAAATACTAGTTATTCCTGTAGGCGCAACTATGGTAGGTAGTCTGAACTCAACCTACGAACCAAAAGATGTTGTGGAAAAAGGTCAAGAAATGGGATACTTTGCGTTCGGTGGATCCACTGTAGTTTTACTGTTTGAATCTGATCATTTTAAAATAGACGAGGATTTGCTTCAAAACACAAAGAACAACATCGAAACTTTCCTTCAAATGGGAGAGCAAGTAGCAAGTGTTGTCGTAGCATCGTAATGATGTTCTCTTTTAAGGAGCTTATTTACTTGCCAATCAATACTTCAAACGGTGATCGATTTCAATTAATACAGAGTGTTTAACTTTTCAATTCTGGCTTTCAATTCTTTTTTACCAATCTCCTTGTATTCACCGACATCGTGATTCTTGCCATCGTACTTCATTGATTTTTCAGCTACGTATATCTTCTTTTTTGCAGTGTAAATGGAAAACAAAACGATCTCCTTTCCAATAGGCACATTCCTAAACCTGCAAGAATCATTTGAAAACTCTGCATTGAGCAAGGCCTTAATTTCTTTGTATACCAATATCGTTCTAGAATTTTGATTGGTTTTTACCAGTAAATCTTGCAATGGCTCGTCGGTACCTATGTACCTGTCACAGTTTACAAGCCCCAATTCACTTGTGCTCAATGCCAAACTAGCGTACTTTGCAGCTGGCAAGCTAGAGGCGTCTTTTGCTATTATTTGAAAGATCTTACGACCTAAAACCGATGAATTAACAAATCTTTCATAATTCAAATCCATTACTGCAAACTTTTTCCTTCGCATCTTAAAAAGCTTTTTGTTTTTCGTATATCCTAACTTTTCACCTTCTATGTCATAGGAAAATTTAATCCATTTTGGAAATTGACTAAACTCAGCCAGCACACTGTCACCTAAACATTCAGATTCGTGCTCAAACCACATTTTTTCAAGCACATCCTTTTTTGAAAATTCAGCCACTAAAAAACCGTCCGGCAAACAACCTTTATCCAACACTTTGCTCAATATTTTCGTCAGAAATTCTGTAGAGCCATTTTTATTTGGATTCTCATCACCGCCTATGATTGGGGTAAGTGAAGTTGAGTTTAATTTGCCTTTAACAATGAAGTCGTCTGTCCTGGTATTTTTTGGAGAATTCATTTCACTACGGGACATTTGGTACATCATTTTACGTTTCCTTCTTTGCCCAATGTTACCGGTCATAGAATAAGGGAACCTTCTTGAATACCCTTTCATTTTGAATGCTGGAGCTACACGATAGTTGTTTCTTCCAAAACCACCATTTCTCGGTCTTACCCAATTGACATCATGTCCATGATCCACCCCGTTAAAAACTTGAAATCCAGTTTTTCCAATAGGAATTGGGAAGGCAATATCAATAGATCCTCCAGTTTTTAAACTAATTTTTTCGCCTTTTTGTCTAGCTATTAAGTCAATCATTCCAGAGGTTTCAATAGTACTATCATTGCTGCTTGTGGATAACCCTTTGTATATCATGTCCGATAGCTTATAATACTCATACACTGTTAATTCAAGTACTGAGTTACTATTTGTCTTAAATGAGTTGGCATGTATCCTAATTGCTGTTCCTTCCTTACAAAACAGTGTAGTGTCTTTGTTTGGTTTAAAAAAGAACGTCTGCCTATTTGATTTTTTTTCACCTAGTATGTCCGTTAGTCCTGGACCAACATCGCCTTCCAATTCATTCTCTGAATCTTCTCCATTGCTGGAATTGTTTCCGGACAGCTTAACAGGAATAATGTCTACTCTTTTAGGATCGTAAGTATCACTTTGCAATTCTCCTTTCCACTCAAACTGGATGTTACTACTTGAAATTCCTTTTGTTGCCATGTATTTTGACACCGCAGTAGCTCTTCGTTTTGACAACTGATCATTGTATTTAGTCCCACCAGCTGGACTGGCATACCCCACTACTCTGTACTTAGTGTCATTAGACAGTTTTCGGATCTTGTTCTCTCCTACTTTAGACACTTGGGATACACTGTGCTCAAAGTAAATCCTGACAGTATCAATTTGTCCCTTTAATTGAATTGAAGCTATTAGAACGAACAGTATTGCGACCCAGTATTGTTTCATATTGATGTGCTGTTTTGATTTAAGTTAATGTAAACTTGAGTTGATTTGAGTTGATTTGAGTTGATTTGTTTTGTTTTGTTTTGTTTTGTTTTGATTTGATTTGATTTGATTTGATTTGATTTAAGTTAATGTAAACTTGAGTTGATTTGATTTGAGTTGAGTTACAAGCTTTCCTTGAACCTCATAATCCAACTATAAAGCTACGTAACAACGATTGAAAATAAAACTTCGTATTATCCATTAGTAAAATTGAAAAAGACACTAGTAATCTACTAGTCCGTCCGTCTCTAATATTAAATCTATTTAACGTACCAATACCTCTCCCACCAAGTATTGTCTCCAGGAAAAAAGATTAATGTTCCTTGCTTTAGAATAGCAGTTCCATTATCGACTTGAATTTTCGGCATCAAAAACCCTTCCGAAAAAATGATAATTCGATAAGATTCTATCGATAAATTGCCAACTGAATTCTCAATGTCTCGTAAAACATTGTCGGCTCGAGAAGGTTCTTTAAACTCATGTTTGTAGGTATACTCCCTCATTTCACCTTTTGTCATTACTCTCTTATGAACCAGCATGATGTGATCATCTTTCACGAGCTCTCCTCCTCTTACTCCTCCATCGTACAAATAACTCACAATTGAATCACGGTAATAATACCTCCTCACAACTTCTCTATCACCAGTGCAACAATCATAATAAATGTTCTGTGAAAAAGGAATACTGTCCAATGAAATACTAAATTGATATTTGGCACTACTCAGCAGCTTGTTTTTAACGTAATACTGAACCAGGACAGCTGTGTCATTTTTCACCACTTGATAACTACCTCTTTTCCTACTTACTTTATTTATTGGGGTTTGGGTAAAAAAGTCAAAACCTTCATAATATCCATAACTTTCGTTCTGGTTTTTAAAGTCCCTGTGGTACAAACAATTATATGATCTGCATTTATTTTTATTTCGTTCAACAAGTGACAATGTCCCATTTTTGCGGTAGTATTTCCTCTTCTGTTTCCCGAATATACGATCTGGACCTTCTTTTTTTAAAAAAAGCACCTTCCCTTCCCAATTATAGTCGCCTTCTTCAAAGCTAGTTCCGCCTGCAGGTTTCCATTCAGGAATAATTTCACGAGGATGGTAGTAATCGTAAATATATGTATCCGATCCACCGCCCGCTATTACCTCCTGTCGTATTCCAATTTTAGAAAACTTTGAATCTGCCACTTTTATGCTCTCACTTGTCGCGCAGCTGTCATAATAAATAGTTTGCTCGTATCCCTTAATTTCCTTGTACTCGTAAAGTGAAGTGATGTTCCATGTTGATTGTAAATATCCTGAGGGAAAATATTTTCTTGTTTTATAAACATCATTCTTATATCCTTTCCCAAATTTATCCTGGTACAAGCCTTTAATGCTATAGGATAATCTGTTTGATTTCCATAAGAAAAAGTAGACACTGCTATCTTTCTTCATGCAAAACAAGGTATCTCCAACTTGTTGATAATGATAAGTTTCGGCTGAACTATATTCATATACCATTGTCAAACTATCACCTCGCACTTCAAATTCTTGATCATCACTATTGATACCTACTTGGTACACTCCTTTGAAATCATGCTCACTAAATGAGTGCAACGACAAGATGATTGATAAAGTAAAAAGGAACCAAGGCTTCATAATCCAATTTGAAATAATAACAATCAAGGTAGTGAAAGTGACAAGATTAAGCGAAAAAAGTTGAGACTGCTATTGAAAATTACAAAACACTACCTGTCCTTGAATTCTAGCCACAAAAAAAGGCTGTCATTAATGACAGCCTTTTTCGATGCTATATTTTTCCTTTTTTAAGGATTACTGTATGCTCCACAAGCTGAATGTTGCAGTCCACAAACGTAAGATTCACTTGATGCACAGCTTGATACAAGAGCCCTGAGTACTACTATTGCTGCAATTTATAATGTTTTGCTCATGATGTGTGGTTGATTAAGAGTTTGTAAATATTTGAAGTTTTTAAATTATGTGTCATTTACTATCTCTACCAACCCGCTTGCAAAAAGTAACCCTTAGTGAAAATTAGAGGTTCTTCTAAAACACCCTGCCGCTAATAATAAATTGTATCTGTGAATAATTCCGTCGAAAAAGGAACATAAACACTGTCTGTTAGAATTTTATACGAACCGTTGTAACCAGTCCCCTGAAATTGAATTTCATATTTAACAAACTGCCCAGCATACACTTTTAGCGGATCAATCGACCATTTGGAAACGTATGCTAAATCTATCACTATACTAGTACTTCCTGCATCGATCACTTCAGGGTTTAAAATTACTGCGGTAACTCTGTCGTACGACACTGATAAATTAGTATCAACAAAAACGATATTAAATGGAGAAACATCTGGCTTCTTTTTGAATCCCAACTCGATGGTTGTTAACCCTGAACCAGTTACCGTTTTTTGCGTTATTGACTCTCCTTCACAAGACAGGTAATTAGATTCTCCCATCTCATCAATATCGAAAAAGACATGTACTTGACTGTTTTCTGAATCAAGGTGCAAGATAAACTGCCCAAGTGAATCTGTTTTTGTTTTTTTGTTCAAATTAGAAAAACTGTAATAATTATCATTCTCACTTATCTCGAGATTAAACCCTTCAATTGGCTCATTTGTTTCGCAATTGATAATGGTTCCTTGCACTGAATACAACTCTTCCTTTTCTGAACATGAAGTCATCAACATACTTAGTATGGACAATGCTAATATTGATTTTATCTTTTTCATAACTGTTTATATAGACTTTTTACGTGATTGCAATGAATACCCTAGTGAAATACCAAACAACCAACCGTCTTTGTCTGGAATAGTATACAAGTTGATAGGCATGTTCATTTTACCGGCACTGAATGTTCTTCCTATTGCCCAGATCCATGTGCTTATTATTTTTGTACTTCCCCTACTATCTAATCGTTTTGTTGGCGAAACACCCTCATATGGAAGAGCCTCGTCTGACAAGTGCCAAGTTTTCACTCCTTTTTCATCTGTCCTGTAAAAACCTTCAGCTGATTTCCTTATTCTAAAAGACGGACCAAAACCAAATTCCCATCCATTTTTAGTTGATCTGAACCCGTTCAAAAAGTTCAAAGATGGTATGGCTATTTGCTGGTCTAATCCAGTTAACGAAAAGTTTGTTTGGAATACTGCTTGAAAAGAACCTGTATACAAGTATTGTTTTTCGTGTTGAAAACCAATCACCGTCATCATAGGTTGCTTATCAAATCCACCATCATTTTTATTGTTTTTTAGCACATCCCCCATGGTCCCCGTTTGATAAACACCTCCGAACCTCGGTCCTGTTAAATTGTAGACTTGAAGGTCAGGCCCTTCTAGTTTTCCCTGCTTCGCTAGCTCGTAATCATAGACGTTCAACAATTGCTGGTCAACTTCCTTGTCAAACAATTGATAAACAGCTAACTGAACAATTCTTTGAGCATTGGATTCAGACCAGTAAAATTCAGAATAAGAAGATTTCACTATCTCCCCTTTTGATACGTCAAGCAACCTCAAACTAACAATTGCCTTGTCAATAATTATTTCGATTGATCCAGCAATTACAAAGTCAGCTTTTACTTGCTGTCCTACTTTAGTTAAACACTTAATTCCAAAACAGGATTTTAAATCTACAGGGTTTTCTGCTAATGCTTCCTGCAATGTATATTTATCTATAACGAGGAATCTTCCCATTTTCGAAACCTCGCTTCGAGTAATAGATAGGTACTGTTCCTTTGTTAAGGACTCTCCTGTAACATCAAAATTAACGACTGCTAATTTTTCCTGGGCCTGAATAGTCAGTGCCAGAATTAACCCTAATATTATTAAACTAAACTTTTTCATAATTATTTGTGTTTGCTAATTGTTTGAATTCAAAAGTATCCTCAGTTTAACCGTTTTTAACTATCGAATTTCACCTCTAATTAACGTGTTCAATGGTTTTTCGCAAATAACCGAATATTACAAATTCAAAAAAATGTCTTTTGCGTTTATCGCAAACTTTTATTGAGATACGTTTCATTTACCCCAAATCAAGCAAGGGTAAAAATATTGTTGCAATTATTAATATTGGAGGCTTAATCCGCAACTAGAAAACAAGAAGAGACCTTCTTTAAAGTAACTAACATCTCTTCCTATCTGTCAACCCCTATTTCGATAGGGCTTAGTTTTTAACTAATCTTTTGTGAATGATTCTTCCGTTTACTGCAATTCTTGCTGTAATGATTTGAGCTTTAAAGGAAGACAAATCAATGCGAGCGCGGTTACGATTTACATTTCCGCTAGTAATAGGCAATTGGCCATTTTGCGAAAACAATTCAATTAACTCAATGTTGCCCATGTTGGATTGAAACTTAAAATCCCCTCTACTTAAGTTTGGATAAACTACCATTGAAATTACAGCTTCCTTTTCAGTAATACTATTTGCTTTCGCAACATTTTGAGCTTCTGTGCTCATGCTTGCTAGAAATAAAATAACTACTAAAGAAAGTTGGATTAATTTTTTCATAACGCTTTTGATATTTTGTTTAGTGTTCAATTACTACCTCTACAAGATTGTTTTCAAAAAGTAAGCACTGTGGTAAAAAAAATATTTTTCTAGTCCAAAAATAGGGTTATAAAGAAAGCATGGACAACGTCTGCATTTATACAACTGTCCTTTTTCAATTTTGTACTGGTTAGAAATCAATTAGATTTGTAGTTGGAACAAAAGTGGACTTGTCCACTTTTTTCTTGACGCGATAACAACCATTAAGTAAAATGAAAAACACCTTTATAATATTACTGACCACATTACTATTCTCTTGCTCAAACGAAATGCCAGTTCACAAGAACTTAATTGGATTTAAAAATACATTCTTAGCCGAAATAGGCAGTGATGAATATTTCAAACTTGAAAAAAAGTTAAAGAAGAAAAAACTTAAGATTAAATACATCAATGACATTATTTATGTTTCATATTATGCTGAACTAAATACCTGTGGTAAATACAGAGGTAATCTCGAATGTAACGGAGACACCATCAATTTAAAAATTGAATTGATTTCTGATGAACTTTGCACATCAACTGCAATTGATAGGCTAACTTTTATCATTGATAATCCAGATGAGAAAAAGAAAATAATTATAAGAGAATAGGAAGTACGGCCGATTGCTCACACTCACCGCATTGCATTTATACTGGCTAGAAAGCTATAACTTGTTCCAAAGACTAAACAATTGAAAAACCTCCTAATTCCAATCTTACTCACCTTACTTATCTTCGGAGCTTGTTCTAAAGACGAAGATGAAACTACCAACTCTAGCAATGCAACAGAAGCAGCATCATTCTATTTCTACGGAACATTTGATGACGGTACAGAAATTAGCTTTGAAGTCGGTGAATCATCGTTTACATCAACTGCAGGATACAGTAGTTCAAGCGATGGAAGCCAAACTCATGTCGAACAAAGTTTCCTGATTACCAATTCATCTCAAACAAGTACCGCTGGAGCTTCCCTTTCCCAATCATTTAATGCTAATGAAGAAAACTGCAGCAACTACGGCCTGATGTTTAATGAACAAAACTACGGTTATGGTCACATTGATTACTACACCGAAGGTGCGTCAGTATTTTACATAGATGCCAACGGGAAATATTGGACATCCTATCAAGGAGGTGGTGCACAGCCAGGCGGATCCTTTAAAATCACTTCTCATCGAAATGGAAACTATCGCA
>Ga0115000_10003333_pt1 | contig 13462 bp, 10 predicted proteins | sample ArcticOcean_MG_C_6_FD_89690 | JGI IMG/M metagenome (GOLD analysis project Ga0115000, IMG submission 89690) | Marine microbial communities from western Arctic Ocean - ArcticOcean_MG_CB8_128 | ecosystem: Environmental > Aquatic > Marine > Oceanic | place: Arctic Ocean: Canada Basin | collected...
ATCTCTTGCGCCGGCAGAGTTGGTTATAACACTAGAATCGATGCCGGCATAGGTTTCTGAAGCGGATGCCTCGTATGAAGCTGATAATCTTACATTAACGCCATAGTTTGTTTGGGTTCCAGCTAACCATCGCTCAACTAGGGGAGTTATATTAACTTCTATGTTTTCTAAGCCATTGGATAAGTGAGTTGTATATAAGTAATCTGAATCTTCTCTGTAACTACCTCCTGGCATGCCCCAGGTTGATCCTTTCTTTCTTTGGATCCAGTCGGATCCTATCTGACCTTTATTCAGATCTTTGTAAGCAACCAGATCAAGTCCAATTCCTTCTTCCCAATCTTCAGTTACGGCAGCAACATTTAATTTATATTCGATTGGGGTTGTTGCGGAGTGTTGTGCATTAAACAATTTAAGATAAAAACTAACGCTGCCGCTAGCTGGTATAGTGCCGGCAGTACGATCTGCTGTAATCCCCGTCGTTGGAAATTTAATTAAGGCGCGGGATAGTTCTTGCGATGCAGAAGATATCCTGCCATAAATAGAGAACACTTCTAATATGTCGGAGGCACCACAATTGGCGCCTGAACCGCGAGTTGTCAAATTTGGCTCGTATGCGCTAACGATGGTATTGTCTGCTGATGCCGTATATCTTAATAATCCCATTATTTAATCTTGCCTCGGATGTCCACTTCTGGATATTTTATTTCAAAAATTGCATTCTCTGGACATAAGAGTTGACTACCATCGGGGGACAGATTTTTATTTATTACAAATGATGTTGCAGAGTACTGTCCGCCACTTTTGTTGGTTATTTTTACGCTCGAGACATCTAAAACAGCATCTATATCTTTCAAAATCGAGTACAAATTGCTAACATACAGCGACTCTCCGATAAAGAACCCTTCTGCAAATGCTTTTCGAATTTTCTCGACTGCGATGGCTTGAATATCTGATCGATTCATACCGGGCTTCAGCTTAATAGTAAAGTCAACTCCTAGGTTGATGATGTACGGGTCTAAAATATCAATCGTGTCGTTAATCATTCGATAATTATTTAGCCATGTTTGTAAATTTGTTTTAATCGTATTATTTGTAGTCGTTAATTTTCGAAAACTATCTTCAGAAATAACATACATGTTTAAGTTTCTTTTCATAGAATCTTGGTCTTTGAGTACCACACACCTTTTAATAGAACCATATTTTCCTGGCATTCTATAAGCTATATTTTCATAGTCAGCTTGTGTGACTGCTCGGTTCTGAGTCGGGAATGTGTCGTAAATTCTTCTTTTAATTTCAGAGGTCGATGGGTTTGTTACATCGCCTGTAATCGGTTTACTATTGGACACTTCTAAACTACTGATCAATGTGTTTATCGCACCATTAGTTAGGACAGATCTGTTTTCAAATTCTAACAAGGGCGCCGATACAACATTTACAGAGTTTGCTGCAACGTTTGAGTTTGTGTTGTTGGTAGTTCGATAAACAACGAAAAGCGATGTGTTAGACGGAACAATTCCATAACTAGTATTTTTTGACAGTCTTGTTGGATCGAAGGATGTGTTAGTCACGTAGTCCTTGCCAAAAACATCAATTGCAACTGACTGTGGTGATGCTACCACGTCTGTCTCATTGGCGTCGCCAGAACCAAACTGTAAAAAATATCCATTTCTGGTGTGCTCCGAAACAAACTTTCTTGAGACCAACATTGGTTTGAGCACCGAGGCGACGTTATCGTTTTTAAAATTATCATTAGATAATTCTTTATATACCATGTCTTGTGCTAGGTACTCAACTTCATAATATTGATTACCTTCTGCATCAAATACTGAAATGATTTCTACAATATTTCGATTAGTTAGGCGCACCTTCTTAAATCTTTCAAAAGCACCAACTTTCACAGTTTGCGATCCAAGTTTTCCAGAAACAACTTTACCCTGCGCGCGGATAGCATAGTAAGTGGGGGCGCCGGTAGTGTTGTCAACCTGGGATACTATAACCGGGTTTGATGGATCATTAAAATCAGTATTCTCTATCAACATAAAGGATAGCCCATTTTTAGAAGTAAATCTAGTTCCTCTTTTTAAAATTGGAATATAGCGTACGTCTGGGCCTAAACCACTAGAAAGTGCTGGGATCTGTACATATAAGTTTACTTCTCCGAAAGTGGATGCTCGACCGGTGGCTTTATATCCCAAAGCTCTTCCGTGGCGCACAACATTTCCATATTGAAAGGAGGTATCCAGAAAGGATTCATTAATATTATAATCTAAATAAAAATTAAGTTGATCTCCTACATATGCAACCGCATCCAACATCATAGCTCCGAACGAAGCCTCACTAAAATCTTGAAAGGTATCTGGATAAAAGCGTTCCGCCATCTCCAAAAGATCTTGTCGGATCTCAGTGAATTCTCTATTGGTATAATCTATGGGTAAGAATTTTTTCTGATCTTCTGCCATTTGTTTTCCTCACATTAAATAGTAAGTTCTATTAAATCTTTTATTGCCATATCTGGTATTGAATAGGTTATTCTCATCGATATTGAATTTAAATCCTGTGCCGGTTCGGCAAAGTCTATTGCGCCGATGATTATAGCTGGCATATATCTCTTTACCTGCTGATTTATTTTAGCTATAATTGGCGATCGATAATTCTCGGACTTATTTGTAAACAAGAATGTTTTAATGCCAACACCAAAAGCCGGCTCCATCACTCTTTCTCCAGGATTGGTTAATAACAGCATGATAAAATTTTGACGCAGCGTCTCCTTGACGCTATAATTCATAGCAAATCCGTCGGAAGAGTCTCTGTTAATTGGTAGTGATACGCCAAGTGCCATAATTAAAACCTGTTATAATTATCTCGTTAATTTAATTATCTTCTTTTTTACACAATTCTCCATTCGCATTAAATGGATTATCGCGTAAATTTCTTCTTTTAAACCATGGTAAAATTCTTTTACCTGACGCCGGTTGCAGCGAAGCTTTTAAGTTCTTAACCACTAACGCAGCGTAATCTGTTTGTTCGCCCTCGGGCTCAAAGGGATTAAAATCTCGATCGTAATAATATCGTTTAAATAATTTTTTAATTCTACTTTTTGAACTCTTGAGCAATGATTGATCCCAATCATCCCAGTCTAGATTAAATGGAGTAAATATTTGTCTGTCGCTATACGCAGCCCATGCTGCGTTAGAGCCTTCATAATCCGCGGCCCAATTCTCCGGAGCATTTGGAAATGTAACTTTTATCCCCGGTTTTGAATCGAAGGTGGGCGTGGCGGTGTCAAAGAAGCTCGGCTTGGTGTCTCCTTCTGCCACAGTAAGTTCTCCAATAGATGGTAAGAATCCCATATCATTGTAAATTGCTAAAATTGATGGTACTTTTTTGGCGGAGTAAACACCGTTAATAGCATACTTTGTTTCTTTTAATTCTTTAAGCTGGTTGATTAGACAAAGTAGCAGTTTACTATTAGCTTCGATCGGAGCAGATTGCCCCACAGTTAAATCTAACATGTCCATTTCCGTCGTCACTAACGTATATTTTACGGCGTTGATCATTACAGAAAACATTAGTCCGTATCTGGCGCCCAACTGACCCGAGGTACCCACAGGAGGCAGCGTTTTGTTTTGCTCGCCATCTTGACCGATTGGGTAGACCAGTTCTAAATCGCCTGGGTAGATTTCTGAAATATTGGCTGCCGGGTCACTTTCTTTGATTTTTGCAATTGCCGCGGTAGGATTGCTTTTTATACCGTTAAGCGAAATGTATTTTTCAATCACAAATGGTGCGGCATCATCAGTTGTGTATACAGTGCCTGAGTTGTATTCATTCACATCACCGATCGGCACAATTAATTTATTTGCAAAGGGTATTAAAGTTGTATGCTCTGTGGTTGTATGAAACTCTCCCTCCATATATGTGATGTTTCCATCTTGATCGGGGCGAATGTGGTAATATCCAACATATTCTCCGCCTTCGGGATGCGATAGTTCCGATCCAGCCGTATAGTGTTCAGAACCTTCCATGGGTAGCCCAATTGGTTCTTCAATTATTTTCTTATCCAGATCCAAAGTTTCTCCACCTTGAGTCATATTAGACAAGATATAGTAGAACAAATCATTGATTTTTGGCTCGATGCCGGCATGGTCCATGTTTGTTAAAAATTTATTACTAAGAAATTTCAGTTCCTGCATCACAAATTCTTTTAGAACAATTTTTGCATCTTCTTCAGTTGCTTGAATTGCTTCAAAATTCTTCTCATCGCGGTACGTACGCAGCCCTCTTGTTTTAAGTGGCCAAAAGTACGGAGCTTTAGTCTCGTCTACAATATTTGCAATTTTAACGTCGTTTCTTCTATCTGTGATCCTTGGGTATTTGTAGGCTTCTTGGGCATCATTAATCCTGAATAGAGCGTGCAAGACTGCCTCTGGGGGATCTACAATTGTTCCGGCATCGACCAATCTTCCATAAGTTTGGACCGATTGCTCTAAGAAGGAATACCAAAATTCATCGTCCTTGAAAGTGTTGAACCATTCCCATCCGGCACCTTGCGCATCTCTAAAAGATCTTTCCATATTCTCAACAATATATTGTGGGTATATAGTACTGAAAACGTTTTCAAAATCTGGTTTAAATACGGAAAATGTTGCATATGACTTCAAATAGTGAACACTCGCATAGATTCTACATGCGGCCCGGATTAATCCTTGGATTCCTGCTTTTGCGCTGCGATTTAAAATCCGGTTATATGGTACTTCAGTCACACAATCTGGATCCGATTGTAATCTTTGGTCTTCCGGGATTTCATTGTAGGAATCCGAGATCTCTTTGGCAATTGAGCCAAAGTCTACCAGATCTGTATTTCTTGGCTTGCACGGACTAAAATCAGGAAACATGATATTAACCATTCCTAAGTATCCTTCGTGTTCTAACGGCTTAATATAAATACCAGGATTAGTATAAGATCCGCCATAAGTGGTAGGGTCAAGATAGTAAACCCGGGCGCCGGTGCCCTTTTCCAGTTGGTCTTTGCTCACACCCAAAATCATATCTGAGTTTCTTAGAGTTCTTCTTTCTCCCTCATCATCTTCTATCTCTGCTTCTTCGTAAGGTGTACCAGCAGCAGATAGCGTCTGGTCTTTTTCTACAACATATTCAGCATCTTCCTCGACCAGCGTGTCATATTTTGCTCCAAACATGAATGCAGAATCATTATTCGCTATTTCTGCTTTAAAGTTTACAAATAATTGATTTATAACTTTATTGATGTGTTCGTTAAGAGATGTAGCATTCGGAGAAGAGTTTGTCTGCGAATTATTTCTAATAATATCTTGTAATAGATAAACGCCGGGGGTGTGTGCACGTTGGGTTGAGTAACATTCTGAGAAAGATGGATATTGTGTTGGGTCTATCTCGCCAAAAGTATTATCAATTGCAACAAATTCGTAAAGTCTATCGTACATAAGAGCAGTAGATCCGCCGGAGCGCGCCTCTTTATATTCTTTCCACTGTTCTTTTGACATTAATACTTTAAGATCAGATCGATACATAGCTTTCAAATCGTAGACATTATTTATGTTTATTCTTGTTGAATCAACTGGATCAAATGGTGTGCCTATATTTGATATAACCGAACCATTCGATTCTAGATCAGCAAAATATACATCGATATCAAACCCGTATGCAAAGTTGGTTCCTTCAGATGCCGGTCCACCTCTTCGACCTTTGTTATTGTCTCTAAACTGAAGCTTTATATCTTCGTCCGCTTTGCGTCCTTGTCTTACAACCTTCATCCGCTCTGTACCTAAATAGGTCTCTAGCGACACATTGTATCCCATATCTGGTATTGATATCCTGTTGATATCTACTCCCCCAAACAAGCCCGTAAATCCGAGTTCGTCGAAAGTCTTAGTAACACTAGAAGCGCCCTTCCAATTATTGTTTAACTCAACTGTGAGTGGCAACTCTACGAATTGAGTTTGCAAATATTCGGCTACCTTGTAAGGAAAATTACCTCGTTGTAGTTCTGTTGCGGATGGATCTGACCAAAACAGCATGAAATTATCTTCATTTGGAATATCTTCTGACGTGTCTGTGACAAAATCAACATACCGGGGGTTTAGCGAACTCTTTCTCCAGTGAGCTGTTAATGGTTGTCCCATGGTATCGGCTAATACCATGTTGAGCAGACCCCATTCGCCAAATATACCGCCGTTTCCTATCAAATCTTCAGCGTAATCTTTTTTGAGGGCTTTTAGGTTACCAGCTAAACTTGTGGATACTGCTATTTTTTGTTGTTCCGACTCAAACGGTATTAATCCGTCTTCGCAACCGGGCTGAGAAACCAACGGTGGCATACCAATAGCGTCTGGATCAATGAAACCTTGTTGCATCACTGTGGCAAGACTCTCTAGATCATCTTGAAGGTCATCTTGTAAGTTGTTGAACATAGTGTCACACTGTTCCGGTGTGGCTCTACCTTCAAGCAGTGCACAACGCATTTCTTTAAACTTGTCTAATTGATCTGGGGTGGCACACAATGTTGGATTTGCTGGGAAATTATCGTCATCTGGTAAATCTGACATAAAATCACGCATGCTTTGTTTTACTTCTTCTGGTATTAATGTTCCGCAATTGGCCATAAAATCGCCAATCGATTCTCTAGTAGGGAACGCTTCGGAAAATTGAGGATATTCATATTGGACCAAGTTATACGCGGCAGTTGACATCTCACTGGACATATCTCCTAAAAACGCATTCATCATTTCGCTGCGTGTGACAGCAGAAGAGAGATCACCAGCAAAAGATACTACTGCATCCTTATCTGCCAACGCCGCGCCACCGACGCCGAGTTTTTCAAACATATCTGCGATTGTATCATCGATTTGTTCATCGCTAGCTGAATCTCCGCAAATCGCGTCTCGGATAACATCTCTGAATGATGTGCTGCCGTTTAAAAGACCAGGTAAAGAACCTACCAACGAACCCAAGGCTTCGAGAGCTTTACAAATTGCTGAGCCCAGTAGTTCACAAATTTTAATCATTATTTTGACAATAATCATTATGAGTATTTTTTGCAATACAATTTTTAAAAGTTGAAAAATAATCCAAGGAAGATCAGAAAGTTTAGGGATCCAGCCAAAAGGATTAGATAATTTTGGCAACTTCATGTCGCGCAAAGAGCGGCACCACGGTAAATCTATATCTTTGATGAAGTCTAAGAAATTGGGTCCTAGGATAGGAGGTCTTGGGCAGTCAAGCGCCAGAATAAGCTTGGTGATCATCTGGGCGCCTGGATACTTATTGAGCATATCTGTTACAGATAGTAAATCATTCGCGTATACTTCGATAAGTGCTTTAATATATGCTTCTATAATAATATTGTCACTTAGTTCATTTTCAGCGTTACCTTGTACGTCAAACTGTTGTGCCAACGTTCTTCTTGTTAGCTCCGAGGATCCGGATGCGGCGCTGGCGCGATTGCTTCTGTTCAATGTTTCAGGATCACCTTCTGGAGAACTTGATGTGTTTGGCGGAGTTCTTTTCCATGGAGGAGTATATTTTAACTTACCTGACGTTACATCTGAAGCTACACCTAACCCGCCTTCAAGGGCGCCACCGGTCGGATCTTTTAAAATGTCTCCTTCGTTGATTTTCTTCTCTACTAATTTTTCCAATTCCGCTTGTTTTTCGGGAGGAAGTCCTATGAAAAAGTCTCCGAGATTCTCGACAGACATGCCTCGGAGGGCTGCAGCAATAATGCTAGACAAGGATGCTTCTAAGCTAAGTCCGGCTAAGAGGCAGCCCATGACTTCCATTACTAAGTCAAATAGCCCGCAAATTTTAAGTCGGTCTAAGCCGTCGGCGAATAAGTTATCCAGCATCTCTTCGGCGCCGGGTATTGAAATTCCGCTGAACCCTCCTAAAAAGTTTGCGCAGATCGATACGAATATTTGTTCATCATCTTCCATCTGTTGGAACGCTTGCTCTGTTGCAAACTGCATTAACTTTTTGGGTTGCCCTAATTTTCCGGTGACGGGATCGAAGCTATCTGGGTCGATTACGATACCCATATCTATTTGTTTCTTCTGGAAGGAGTCGAATGTTTTAGAACAAATATCTTTATTAAACTGGTACGCTAATGCATCTCCGATACTAAGGAACTCGTCCAGGATGTCTTGACCTAAATTTTTCCCTTCAGTGGCAATAGAATCGGCTATACAGCTTAGCGAAGTATCGGTAGCTCCTTCTTGTGGCCAGTCAAAAGTTTCATACACTTTAGGATAAGTAAATTCTGTAACTATTTCAAGCCAATGTACTGCTTCGCGAGCTTGCAATTTTTGATCTATTTTGTTTAGTTGCGCGAAATAAGCTACTGCAGTTCGATCCTTCCAAGCTTGTGTTGATACAAGAGGCTTTAATCTTTTCTTTTTAAAAACATAGGGCTTGCCGCCGCATCCTAACGTCCAGACTCTTAATCTTTTTAATTCGTATTTTGAAGAAAACTTAAATTCAATTTTAGTGACCCTATCGGTTCCAAAAGAGATCTTGCCTACGCCGAATATATTGAGCCCTTTGTCGTTTAAAAATCCGTCTAATGACGTTAAGAGTTTTGCCAATGTACTATTTGGAAAAAGTCCCGCATCTCCATACCGACTAAATTGTTTAATAGAATACAGATTATTTTTTTCTTCGAAGACGATTTTACCGCCCTCCACGTAATTGTATACTCTATAAAATCTCGAATAAAGATTGAATGCTTTACGGACACGAATAAGGCGGGACTGGATAAGGTCTGCTTCCATCTCAACCACAATAGGGTTACCGGGGATTTTTTCTTCTTCTTCTTCATCGTCTTCTTCTGATTCCGCTGGTGGGAAATTTGCTAGTACGTCGAAGGGCACAGAATATAATAGTTTAGCGTATGATAACGGTCGTGGATCAAGCTCATACGTTTGGTTTTCGAGGGATTCTGAGAGCGCTTCTCTTGTCTCTTCAGTATCTGCTTTGTTGAATCCGATTAATAATCCTTCAATCGCCTCATCTCTATATTCTGAATAAATCGGCTCGATATCAATAATATTTTGGTAACTTGTTTGAACGGAAATCTGATACTTACAGAACTTTTCGTTAAACCACGGCTCAGTTGATTCCCTGAGTCTCCAGTTCGGAGTAATAAAATTTGGATTTGGTATGCATGTAGGGCACTTTTTCCCAGGAACAACATCTATGATGTCATCACACTTGTCGTTTAAACCATCACCGGTTTTATCTTGAAATTGTAAAAATTTAGATTCTGCCATTTTTAATCCATTCCTTACGTAGCAAACACGTTTGTACTAACAACATATTTATCTCCAAAAGGTTTAACGTAGTTGACCTCCCACAAAGTTTTGTTTACTCTGCTGTGGTATAGGCTAGGCAAAACCCAGGCGCCGATTTGCGAGGTTGCCAGCGTGCATGCTGCTGCATGCCATGGGATCGGTGTAACTCCAAGCGAAGCAAATGCCGTAATATTTAATATTGATAAGTTGAACAAGGATGACCAAATATCATCAACAATTTCTGACAATTCTCTGAAAGCATCTCGTACGTGTTCACCTTTAGCAACACCTTGCAAAATTCTGGTTGTTGGTCCGAGACCTAAAAATCCGGATTCTTGTTTTATATTACCGGCAATCAATTCAATTGGAGGTGCAGGTTGCGTTATTTTACCGCCGCGTGAGTTTTGTTCGCCGAAGAGTCCATGTCCCTTAAAAGCGTAAGAGCGCCCGGAGACTATTTTTACCCCTTCACGACCGATTATTCGTACGGCGTCGGCTTTAATACCGATACCACTTCGACCTTTGATTCGACCGGCTTGTCCGGGCTCTATACCAAAGTTTATATCTATATCAGTCATTTGGCTGATATAGATTCTTGCTGCATCGCCGCTGAAAGAGTTATTAACTGAATATCCGTCAGGCAGCTTTGAGTTGGAAGCGATTCTTCCTACCACCAAATCAATGGTGTTGGCCTTTTGGGCGCCTTTACCACCATAGCCAGAAGCTTGGGTTGAAGGTCGATCTGAACCAATGACGATTCCGACATTTTTTGTGCTATCCGTCAACAGTATGTTATTGCCTGCAGCTACAAAATTTACTCTTGGCTCTTCAACTACGCTATTGTATAGCCCAGAATGACTACCCACGGTATTCATTGTTTCTTTCTGATCCGACAAAGTTTGCGCAGGTGGAATTACAATTGTTTGTCGTAACGCACCCAATAAAGAGTGGTCATATATTTTTGATTTCTTTGCCATTTATACTAACCCGATTTTATTCAAGAACCGTCTGCACTCCAGTGCCATGCTTCGTCTTGATAGTTTTTAATATTAAGTGTGCTGTTACCGCGCAATCCGAGGCTTATGAGCCACTTATGAGATACTGAGGAGAAGGAAGCTCCTAACTCACCGCCAAAATCCATTGCGACACCCAATTGGTGTCTAGATTTTCCGGGGCGCGCTGTCGGGGGGTTACAAGATGGTGAAGTGGGGCTGCTCATAACTTGATCAAAAGTTCTGTGTCCACCGTTTGCCATTCTGAGGTATATCTGTGTTTCGATCGATCGGTAACCGCTTGAAAAGGTGATAGGATCAACTTCGTTTGCTGTTACGTATGGTTCCCACCATGATTCCAGTCGGGCTAAACGATAAACTTCTTGCAGGGTTGCAACCCAAGTAGGATGACCAGTGACGCTTGCGGCTTGGTTTCTACTTGTTCTTCCGATAGTTCTGGTTTCACACTGTGTAACGGGATAGGCAGCGATGAGGGCGGCTTGTGCAGTATTCGGGGTGGCGCCAAAGAAATCTGTCGGGAACCCACATTCACCGGTGGCGAGCGGAGTATACCCCAACTTGCTTGGGTCCTCGGTTAGCGTAGCCATAATTGAATCAATCATCGGCTGCGCTTGGGCTCGGGTTATATTTGGTATGTTTGGTCCTTCGAATTCGAAGGACGCATAAGCAATCGTGAGATCGCCAAGATCTTGGGCGGCATCAAAGTGATCAAACCTAGAGGCTAAATTAGTGCAGGCAGATGCCATGGCGGAGGCTACTTGGCTGGATGAGGAGGCATCGAAGATTTCTGTAAAAATTGCAGACTGCAAATTAAACTTTATATCTCCTGCTTGCAATTTTACAATTACAGAGTCTCCAATACTCGGGATCCGGCCGGAATAGCCGCTCACCGAAGTGAAAGTGGTATGCATGTTAATAACTTTTATTACCGTACCCGGTGATGTTGACATTTCCAAATTGCAAGGATCCGGGAGAGATGCATGCGGTGATATAAAGCCGTTTCCAACAATTCTACCCTTGAATGATATGCCACCTTCAAGAGTGCTATCGTTCCAGGTGTCATTAGCGCCCGTAAAAACAGCGGCGGCGTCGGCGGGGGCTTGGGGGATCGGCTTTGTTAATACAATAACAGAAAATTCTGTTTGATCGCCGTAGGCATCGTAGGACAAGGACTCTCTTAGAGCATTGGCTTCTAATTCTTGGGCGCCCTGGGCATCAGTAAAGACGTCTGGGTTCACTGCTCTTCTATTCTGCGCCATTGAGATCCCCTTGTATCAGATCAAATAGTTCATCTTTTTCTTTTTGATTTAAATCTATGGTGCCAACTGTACTTTTCTGTTTCAAATTAATGATTTTTACTAGTTGTTCGTTGGACCTTTGCATCGTTTCGATGTGCTTAGCGGCGACGGGACTTAAATACTTGTTTTGCTCTGAGTCATTAGCTATCTGATTTGCGATTTCGTTTAAAAACTCTTTCGCAATCTTCCGATCGTTTCGAATATTGTCTAATGCTTCAGTAATCAATGTATCTATTTTCCCGTCACTCACAGTACTCCACCCTCCCAGTCTCCCTTAAAAGAATAATATTTCTTTCGAAACTTCTTTAAAGAATTAACGATCTGTTTTGTGTTGAGCCCAGTAAGCTCTCTCAGATATAGATAAATAGCTTTTTTATTAAAAATTTCGATATCTTCTTTTGATTCAAATAGAACAACTATCGCTTTGTAAACTTTTAAGTCGTTTTCTTTCATTTGCGTTTCGTCCCAAGATTTCATCTCCTGGTAAAATGAACTCCAGAATTCTTCTTCTTCTCTTGTTGAAAGGTAAGAATCGTTTGTTGATAAATATTCTTGCTCATATGACTTAGAGATGTTATCATAATCAATCTCTCTTTTGTTTCTTTTTTGTTGACGTTTGACTTTATGAATAAACCAATTTTTTGTAATCACAGAAAAATAAGAGAAAGCTTTAGATCCTTTACTCTGATCATACTTATCAAGTATCGTCATTAACCAAATTTTGCATTCATCTCTTAGTGAATCACAATTTGGTAAATTAGTGAATTTATAAGTAAACACTATCTTATCGACCATTTGATCAAATGCTGGTTGTATAAGTTTCACATAAAGTTCTGTTCTTTCTCGAACACATTGTGTTTGTGAATATCTTACTATGGCATCTTCGTGTTCTTGTGTAAAATAGTGGTTTTTAGTTCTTTTTTTACGTCTCTTGATCGTCTTGATCATCGGCGTCGCTGGCGGGTTCTGCGTCGTTGTCATTTTCAGTGGGTTCCTTTTCTATTAGCGAATATACGTATTCAAATGTTTCTAATTGTTCATCAAACGAGCGTGCGTGTTCAACTAAGCCTCTTAAGGTTTCATCTCCATAGAAGGCGTCTGTTTCATAAACAACTTGAATATGACTTGAGAATGACGAGACCATATTTTGTAGATCCCCTAATTCTTCTGCAACCCATAACAATCTTACTATTGCAGAGCGAGCATATACAAACACCCCCACATTAAAAATAAAGGAAAGTACTAGGATGCTTGATAAAATAATTTCAAGTCGGCTCATAAGTTTCTCGTTTAGCGTTCTTTTTCTGTTGCAACAAAATCTCTTTATTTGCTTCGATATATTCTTTTGTTGTTTCGCCGGCTTTTTCAGGAGCAGTGGCTTTACTTTTATAAAGAGGAATTGTTAGTATCTTTATCATTGTACCAAACTCTTGACAACTTGTGCAGAAATCTATTTTATCATCCATCAAATGGACGATAATCATTTCCACATCGCAACTAGAACATTTATAGTTGTATCGCGGCATTTACTCGACCATGTTTAACAAATCGCTTTCGTCTACTTCTTTGTCGTTTGAAACACGCACGGTGGGCGGATTTGTTACTGTTAACCCATCGTTTGTTTCTACTAGTTCAAAGCCCTTTAGAATTGGAACAATGTCAATCTGATTTAACAGGGATTCCTGTAAAGCCATCATTACTGCTCCTAATGCCTGATTTGAAAGTTTATAAGTTTGTGTATCACTCATTTTTATCTCCTTTATTATTTGATGTGGCCCCTTCAATTTTAAGCCAATCGTGGTTTTGTCTAACTTCTAGATTCTTTTGC
>Ga0115000_10003336_pt1 | contig 13451 bp, 8 predicted proteins | sample ArcticOcean_MG_C_6_FD_89690 | JGI IMG/M metagenome (GOLD analysis project Ga0115000, IMG submission 89690) | Marine microbial communities from western Arctic Ocean - ArcticOcean_MG_CB8_128 | ecosystem: Environmental > Aquatic > Marine > Oceanic | place: Arctic Ocean: Canada Basin | collected...
ATTCTCTTCATCAAATATTTCTTCTAGTTCTTCTTCTCTTTCTTCTTCAGCTTCTTCTAGCTCTTCTTCAGCTTCTTCTCTTTCTACTTGTTCTTCACGTTCTTCTACTTGCTCTTCTTGTATCTCTTCTTCTGTATGCTCCTCAAAGTCCTCAAACTGGTCTTCCCAATTTTCTTGGTCCATCTCATCTTGGAAGTCAAAATGTTCATCCATGTGTTGAGCAAACTCTTCAAACTCATCTTCCGTCATTCTTATATCTTGTAGATCTTCTATACTAGGCAACTCTATTAAGTCAGGAATAGTTAGTAAAGTATCCCCTTCTAGAGATTCAAAGTCTATAAATATTAAGGTTTCTTCATCACCGCCCATAGTAAAGTCCCTATCAGCAAATAAATTAAAATTATTAAAGTTATCTTCATGGTCTTCTGTGTCCGTTATATCATACTCAAAATAGCTAATGCTAATATTCCCATCATCGTCAGTACCGCCACCATCCCTAATATCAGCACCCGTAAAAAAAACAGATGTTCCTGTATAAGTTTCTTCATCATTGAAACCATAAAATTCCTCCTCATTATCATAACCTAACAACATAGCATCAGATACACCTGAGCCACGTAGATACTCTTCGTCTTCAAAACCGTCTTCAAATTCGTTGTCTAACTCATATATACTACATAGCTCACTGAAGTCTCCATCTATTAAGCACTCAGAAGAAAGATTACTAAAGGACTCATCTGTTTTGGTTGTAACAGACCAGTCTGTAGCTAGTTCGTAGCTAGTGCTACCTGTGTCTACATAGCGTAAATGCGTTAAAGATTGTGTGTTATTGCCTTGCATACCTATTGTTATATTATGATTAGATATGTCTATCTTATCGTACCTAAACTCTACAACATTACTTGTTTCATACAAGATAGCCTCAAAAGAATTTAAGTTTCCTGACCTGCTGTACTCTTGTGCATTGTACCAACCTACTACAAAGTATTGGTCTGTTGCGGAAGTTTCTCCGAAAGTTTGTATGTAGGGGTTTTGAGTGCCTCCAGAGTTAATTAAATCAGTCCATAAAGGCATGATTGAAAAGTTAAAACCTGATGCAGGAAGAGTTTCTGACATGTAGTTTCTATAATTATTAACAGAGAAGTTAGAATTAAATGTAAGAAAGCCGTTCATAGATATGTTTGCTTGGGTGTAATCGTTACCGTAATGTGTAAAGCTAAAACCTAAGTCTTTCATCCCAGACATCTGATCGTCTTGAAGGTTTAGAGCAGTGCCTGTGTTTTGGATATTTAAAATTGGATCAGTACCTGTTGTGAATACAGGAGTGTTGGCTTGTGCCGAAATGCTAAAGAGTAATAAGAATACTAATCTAAGCATATTTTATGTGTGGGATACTTCTTACAGAAATCTTTTTTCTTATACGCCTTAAATTCATGAGAAGAGATTTCTTTCTTTATATCATCCCAATCAGGTCTATCTTCTGGATTCTCTGCCCAAGCAGCCTTAGCTTCTGCACCAATCTTGCCTTTATACGGACAGGGAGTTCCTGCCATTTCCATAGCTAAATGCACTCTTTTATCTGCACAAAGCATAGCAACTGCTGCCACTTTCATTCCCATATCGTATAGACCCTTTGATAATTTTAGTCTTTCGCAGTTATCATCTCGTACACTTCTACCTGTTGATACACCAAAGAACTGCGTCTGTACTGCAGAACTAGCACCTGTGGTACACAAGTCTTGGCTGTAACTCATTATAGATGGTGCTATAGCACTTGGTGGTGCTGATTTAATTCTTTGTGTTACCTTTTGCGTAGAATCATTACGAGATACACTAGTATTATTGTTATTAGAATTGTTGGTATTTACGTTGGTATTAGAATTAACATTAGTATTATTAGCATCTACAGTAGAATTACTAGTGCTATTATTGGTGTTAGTATTCACGTTTGTGTTATTAGAATTATTATTATTTGTATTGTTTGATGTGTTAGTATTGGTATTTAAGTTTGTGTTTGTGCCTACAGAGGTACTAGATATGGTACTATTGTTAGTAACATTTTGAGTTTGGGTTATATTTGATGTTACATCAGATGTGCTATTAGTTGTATTGTTGTTGGTATTATAATTAGTGTTTGTAGCATTTGTAGTCTGGCTTATACTAGTTTGATTAATGTTAGTATTGTTGTTAGTATTTGTTCCAGTACTAGTTATGGTGTTGTTATTGGTATTTACGTTTGTATTTGCATTGGTATTATTAGAAGTTACGGTACTAGTAGTGGTGTTAGTTATGTTTGAGTCTTCACCAAATAGATTATTAGGTACAACAAGAGTTGCAACTAGTGCTACAGATACTATTCCTACTGCTATATCTTTTATAAAGTTTTTCACTGTTGCCTCCTCTTGCTTGTAATTATTTATTTATACCATATTTTTCATAATCTTGTAATAATTTATTTTTCATTTGTTGTTCTAGTTCTTCAGAGTTGTACCCATCTCTAGATAACTCATCTATTACTCCTTCACTTTCTAGTCTTAATCTTTTTTCTTGGCTCATACTTCTTATAATATTTAAATTATCATATAGGTTGTCGTCACTAAATCTATTAGCAAATCTAGCTTTTAGATGTTCTCTAGCAGAGTTTCTTATATTGTATATAGCTGTATCTCTCCAGTACTCAGCCTTTTGATAATCATTCATATTTTTATATTCGGGGCTTTCTATATAACTTCTGTGCCCTTTTAACCCTAAATCTATTAATTCCTTATATGCAAAAGATAAAGAAGGACTTTCATCCCATCGTACTAAATCTTGATATTGAAAATTTAATCTATCAAACTCAGCATGTTCTGGTGTTTTAGGTTTTTTGACTAAAAATCCTGTAATCTGACTTAAAATAGGACTTTCTTTTCTTTTTACACCTTCTCTAAAAGGATCTTTTGCAGGAAGCATATCTTCAAACGTTCCTTTTCCTCCTAAAAATACTCTAAGAGGCTTAGGCATTTTAGCTTTTAACGGACCTGAAAAAGTATCAAATTTTGTGTCTCTACTTATTTCTTCTGTTTCATCCCATATAGAATATAAATCTTGTGTTTCAGCAAAAGGTGTCATAAATCCTGAAAAATAATTTCCTCCAAATTTAGCTAAAGGTGAAAAAGTTTGTTCAAGATTAGTAAACAATCCTCCTGAATCGTAAGTACTGTCTATTCTTGTAGACCCTGTTTTTACAAATAACTCATCCATAAAAGTAGCAACAGTTCCTACTCTTGCTTGAGTCCCTATACCTGCTCTAACTGCTTCTCTCCAAAAATCTTTAGCACTTTTATACGCTCTAGGTCCTTTAGTCTTTATTACTTCTTTTTCTATTTCAGCTATAGGAACTCCATCAGCTATACGTTCTTGTATCTCTTCAAAAGAAAGAGCTCTTGATGAAGACTCTAAATGATTTCTTATAAAGTAATCTGCCCAAAATAAATACGGAGCAACGTTAGGACCTATAGTACCTAAGCCTTGAGTTTCGCCTCTTTCATTTACTAATTCATCCCATTTCTCTCCTGCGTATTCGCTTTTTCTTGCTAATATAGCTGCCCCAAACATCATTGTTCCTACCGCTCCTTTTCCTATGTCTGAGTAGTCTTGATACGTTTTTTTAGTATTTTTATCTGCTGCTTTATAAAGTTTTCTTTTAACTATTTTAGAATACAGTGCATCACCTAATCCTATAGGACTGTACTCTATTTGAAACTTTAAAGAATTATAAAGAAATCTTGGAAAGGCTACAAAACCTGTACCAATAGCAGGGGTTGACAAAGCATCTACAAGAGGTTTTGCAATAGTATCAAATGTTGCTTTAATAGGACCTACAGATTCTGAGGCAGACCCTCTTGATCCTACACGACCTTGAAACGTAAAATCTAATGCGTCATCTATAGCTCTTTCTATAAAAGTATCATCACTTAACCATAGTTGTTTATCAGTAAGACCATTATCCATAAAGTCTTTCCATGTTTTATATTTACCATTTTTTCCTACAATGTTTGCTCTAGTTAATTGTCTTTCTAGTGATCCCATAAAAGCCATTCTTCTAAATAGATGTTCTTGTGTTCTATTCATTACGTTTACGGTATCGGCTAAATTTTGAACACTTTTTGTAAAAGGGGTAGAATTTTTACCTAAAGCATGGCTTATTTCAGAGTAGTTAGTAAATAAATTATGATAATGAAGTTTGTCTACGTTTGTTAATATTTCTTCAATAGCTGATCCCGCTTCACCATTGTTTATTAAATGTTTAAACATTGCAAAAGAATCAGACATTCTTACAGATCTAGTGTTTTTAGTACCCTGATAAGTATTTACAGCATATGCTATGCTATTATCTATTAATCTAGCACCTGCATCCATAGGAAGTCTGCCTACTACAGACATAAAATTACGTACTGCTGTTTTAGGTTGAGATACCATAAGAGCTCTTCTAAAGTTGTCAGATACTCTTATAACCTCAAAATAAGGATTTCCACTCGCAGCAGCTTTTTCTAATTTAATTCTATCTCTTTCCGCTTGCTTTATAGAATAAGTAGTATTTTCTCCTATCTTTCTTGTATCTATTATTTGATTTGTATAAGTAATTTTTTCTCCAGGTCTGCCTGAAACTTTATCAAAAGAAGCAGCACCTTTTTCTATTTCTTTAGAAAATTTATTTATTTTTTGTGTAAAGTTTCCCCACGATCCTAATAGTTTACCTGCATCAGATATAGAAGACCACCACATGTATCTAAAATCATCTATTCCTATATCGTATTTATCCATAGTTTTTTTAAAAGAACCTAAATCTAAAGGATTATTACTAGACTCGTCTAAAGCTAAAAATATTTGACGAGTAACAGAAGCTTCCTCATGTATTTCAGGAAGACCTGCTTTTTTAGCTTTAGCATTTAGTTTAGCTGCTTCTTTTTTTGTTGTAGGACCAAGTTTAAAATTATTAGTCTGCATAACTTCATCCATAGCGTACACTAAATTATCATTTATTTCAGTTTTAATTTGAGCTCTTGTGTAATCTGTTAGTCCTTCACCTATAGCACTGTCTATTATTTCTTTACCTTTTCCATCTATGTTTTTCCATAAATTATCACTTTCTTCTGCCATTTCTTTTGTTAATGTTGCTATTCTTTCTTTTGCACCAGGATTATTTAACAAGTATTCCTGTTTATTGTTGTTTATTTCAATAGCTCGTGCACCATTTTTATTTATAGTATTTGCTGTAACATTTGCTGCTTTTCTAGCTTGCCATACTGCTAAAGGATATGCTATACCTCCTGCAAAAGCAGAAGAAACTCCACCTACAAAAAGAGCTTCAGGCATAGAAAAAGCCTCTCTTGTTTGTAAGTCTATATCTTTTCCTGCTGTTTCTACCCCTTGCATACCTAAATTAGTAACAGTGCCTATTGCTCCTTCTACTCCTGCAGCAATCCCTAATTGTCGCATGCCATATTTTTTAATAGCCTCTTCACTAGCAGTATCTATAAGTTTATTTGTTCCTTTTTTAGTTCCTGTTTTGTACGCACCTTTTTTTACAACTTCTTTAGCTGCTACTTTTCTAGCCTCGTTTTCAGCAAATTCTTTTATAGCTTTTTTACTAGGTGCTTTTCCTAATTGTTTTGTTTGAGCTTTTACAAATTGTTTTATAGCTTCTTGGGTAAGTTTACTTCCTGTCATCTGAGCACCTTTACCAAATCCACCAGTAAATACAGATCCCCATAAAGAAGGAGATTTAGCTAAACCTTCTAAATAATCTCCAAATGCTGTAAAACCAGATTCTGATCCACCATAACCTTCGTAAGAATCAAAAAGGTCACGAGACTGTCTATAGTTAAGAAGTCTATCTTCTTGTTTAAAACCATTTCTTTCTTCAGTATCTCTTACATAAGATAAATCTCTAAATACAGTAAATTCATTACCTATATCAAAAGTACGATGATGCTCTAAGAATTTTGCAGTAGCTTCTTTGCTATCTTTAATTTTAGAAGAAGTTTTTTCTCCATATACCATATCAATAAAAGGTCTTATAACACTGTCTTGAGCCTCATCTGTAAGAAGGTATTCGTAAGTAAATTTTTTTTCTGCCATGGATTATCCTCTATCCCCACCTTGATTTTCGCCTTGATCTTCGCCTTCTATAATTCCTGTAACTGCGTTTGCTCCACGGTCTATTAACCCATCAGTAATGCCTTTTACTAAATTATTAGGAGCACCAATAATGTCAATAACTTTATCTGCGTTAAGTTTTCCTTTTGAGAGTCCAAGATTTTTACCAAAGAAATTTAATAAATTTGTGGTAGTTGCTACTCCACTTGTTAGAACTGTCGTAGCTACATTTAGAGGACTAGTAACATCTAAATATAATTTACCTAGCTCTGCTGCGTTATCTACTTCGCCTACTAAATACTCTGATGCTTTATCTTTTGCCTTATCAAACAAAGAAGGTTTTTTTATTAAAGATCTGTCTGCAACAGTCTCGTCAGTAGAAGTTTTTAAATTAGTCTTTATCTCGTCTTTAAGAAGTTTTTTTCTTTCTGTATCTGCATAGTTATACATTTTATCATGTTCTTCTTCTCGTTCTTCAACAGACATAGAACGATCTCCTGCTAAGTCTTTTTCCATCATATTAGAGTCTTGTATACTAAAATCATAAGAATCAAGTCCGTAGCTGTTACTTCTACCTCCTAATCCTCCAAATCCTCCAAAGCGAGATCCTCCGCCTCGTGTTCCTATAACTACTGTTTCATCTATTGCCATTATTCAAGTTCTCCTAACTGTTTTGCATAGCCCATAATAGTACTATATTCTTCCATGCCGCTAATGCCTTTAATGTTGTTACCTAAAGAAACTGCTTCAGTAATTAATTCTCGTGCTCTTTCTATTTTATTTTGATTTATTTGAACTTTAACATTTCTAGCAATAGTTTTTATTCTACTTGTAGCTGCTGCAGAATCAACAGCAGAACTTACAACGCTACGTATTGTAGGGTCTTCAGCACTATCGTTACTGCTTTCCTCAATTGGAGAAACATTAAAGTCTTCTAGAAAAGGATTGTTTTCCATAGAAGATGCAACTTCATTAAAATTTTCAGTGTCAAAAACTTTATTCATAAGGTCTTGTGCTTGATTAATTTTTATGTTTCTTTCTGATTCTAATTGTTCTTCTGTAAAAGGTACTACTTTTTCAGGTCCTACTTCAGTTTCTACTTTTTCAGGTTCTACTTCAGTTTCTACTTCAGGCTCTACTTCAGTTTCTACTTCAGTTTCTTCAACGCCTCTCTCTCTTGCTTGGTTAAGTGCATATTTAGTAAATTTTAATTTTTTTATGTTTTTTAGTACGTTTTGTGTATCTATCTCAAGAGTGCTTAATTCTGTAAATTCATCTCCATCTATAAGAGACTTATCATATGCATCTAGTATTCTTGTTTTAACTCTTTTAGTTACCTCGTTCTTTTCTATTCCTATGTCAAGTTTTTTTACTATATCTTCTCTTAAAGTCTTATAATTGGTTGTTGCTGTACGATCTGCAACTTTAGGTGGATTTAGTAAGAATTTATATTTAGTTTGTATATCTTTTCCAAGGATTGATAGCCCGTCTTGTAGTTCTTGATAATCTATTAATATCTCTGATACTTCACCTGCATAAGCTACAGTAGGACCTACCATTACTTTATTAGTTCCACTGTTATCTGCTACAGAACCTATAACTGAAGTACCTGCATTCATAGCTATTGCAAACCATTCAGGAGCAGCTTCAGATATAAAAATTCTTCCTTGTGAATCTGGGCTAAAATAAGTTTTAAACTTTGTTGTTTGTAACTCAACATTTTTTGCAAAAATATTAGAAGCAGTTAGATACGCCACACCACTTCCTGATAAATCTCTTCCACTAAATCTTCTTTGATCTCCTTTATATACATCTGCTATACCGTACATATTTAAAGCATTTTCTTGACTTCCTCCAAAAGCAGTAGCCTCTCCTGGTGTAATTCCATATTTTCTAGCTACTTGTTCTGCAGCATAATTAGGATCGTTTTTAAATATTTTTTGAAACATATTTCTGTCGTCTCCAGGTATTTCTTCAGGCTCAGGCTCAGGTTCAAGATTTCTTTCTAATTCTCCTTTGTTTAGTACATATAAAGAGTTTCCATTTAAGTTAGATTGTTTATACACGTTTAGTAAATCTTTATAGTTAGTAGTAGCGTAGCCATTATCATTTGTTTGATTAAGAAAATTTTGGTCAAGGTCATATGCCATATCATAGGCTACCTTTTCAGATACTGGTTCATTTGTTAGAGGATCAATTACGTTATCTTTTACCATATCTTGAGCTACTTTTAATAAAACATTATCATATCTAGTAACAGCAGTTTTTTTAAGTTTTAATGCTTCTATATTTTCTTTAGTAGTCTGTTCAAGAAGACTAAATCCAGCGTCTCTTTCAGTTTTTTGGTCTGCTAATCTATTTCTAACAGCAGTTGTTGTACCTGCAACTAATCCTTTAAGAATACTCATTATACACCCCTTGACATTATGCCTATAATAGGCTTATCTTCTACTATTACAGCTTCTTCAACATCACCTTCTATAGTATTTTCTTTTTCATTTTTTATTTCTTTAAGTCTTCGTTTAGCCTGAGCTAATAAAGGTTTTTTAACTCCTTTATCTACGCCTGTGTTTATATCTACATCTGCTTCTAAACCTATTAATGTTATCATGGCTGCTACAGGAAACTCTATCATTTCTCCTATATCAGGATTCCATAAATTACCAAACCACCCTCCTTTAGAAATACTTTTTGCTAATAGTTTTGGAGTAGCGTTAGCTTCTAAAAGATCTATTATTTTTTCTGTTGTTTCAGGTCGTACTAATAATTCTTCTACGTAATCTAAGACTTGTTGAGGATCAGTCATTTTAGGAGGCTTATCCCAAGGAAATTTTCCTGGAGTTTCTGTAAGAGATATTCCAGGTAGAGGAGCTTTAAAAGACTCTTTTTTTTCTGTGGTAAGGGTTGCTGTTTTTTTCATTGTGTTTCCTATGTAAATGATTTAACCAAAGCTGCTGCAGCCTGTTTCTTTTTTCGTTCTACTGCATTAGCGTAAGAATAATAATTAGCTATAAATCCAGGATCAAACTTAGCTAGGTTAGCTGCTTTTCTATTTTGTTTTAAGGGCATGCTAGGAGAGCTACTAAAAAATTTACTGCTTATACCAAAATCTTTATAACTCATTAATTGAGATTCATATACTTTTTCTCTAGCTTCTCTTGCTAAATCTGCATCAGTAGCTTTTCCATCATTTCCTGTTAGTTTATCTATTGCGTCATTTATCCAACCCATTGCGTTTCTCCTTATTCAGTAGGTGGAGGTTTATTATAGTCTATAACAGCACCTATTATATCTCCAATAAGACCTCCTATGCCTGATGCTACATTATAATCCATAGTATCTTCAAAGAATTTTTGTTGTATCTCAGATTGCATTATAGCCATAGCTAAATTAAATTTTCTATCTTCATCATTTTGTCCTGCATTCCACGCATACGTAGCTTCATCTCTATATTGTTGCCATATATCAGATAAAGCTTGATTAGATAAATTTAATAAGTTTTGAGTGTTAAATTGATTTTGTGCATTTATGCCTGCAGTATTTAAAGTATTTAACTCTCTTCTAAAATTAACATTTGACTGCTCTATTTCAATAGTATTTTTAGCATTAAATTGTTCTCTTTGATTTTGTAATGTAGTATTAAACTGCTCTAAAGCATTTGATTGTCCTGAATTAAATTGTTCCATTGCATTTAATTGAGTAGAATTAAACTTTCTAATGTCTGCAGTTAAATTTTCATAGAATTGTTCTACTTGGTTTTCACTAGTTGCATTAAATTGTAGTGCTGCATTTTGAGCTGCTTGATCAGATAATAAACCTTGTTGTAGCTGTTGAGAATACAATATAGTAGCTTGTTGATCATTTGTTAGATTAGCTATATTCATAGATAAAAAGTTTTTAGCATTTTCTACTTGAGCTGCTTGTCTATTGTTAAATTCTACATTATCCATTTGAGAATAGTTTGCAGCATTTTGTAATACACGAGCCTGATCATAATCTAGGTTATTTAAGTTTAATGATTCCAATAATTTAGAATTAGAAAATACCCGTGTCTGTTCTGCAGTAAAATCTAGGTTAGCATTTTCAGCATATCTAGATGCTTTAATTATATTAACCTGTTGTATATTGTCAAGTTCTTTTCCCTCTAAAGCACCTTGAACTTGTAGTTCTGCAAGAATAGCCTTTTCTTTAGCAGATAACTCTGCCATATCTACTGTTAAATTATTTGCTTCGTTTGTAATACGAGCTTGTTGCTCATTAGTTAAATTTATGTTTTCTAGTTCTGCATAACGAGCTGCATTTACTACTTGCTCTTGTTGACCACGAGATAAATCTTTTTCTTGTAGTGCATTTGACATTTGAGAATTTGCTAATACTGCTGCTTGGTAGTTACTTAATGAAGCACTTAGTAGTTGATAACGTTGTACAGAATTTGCTAACTCTGTTTGTTGTGAACGGGCTAAATCTTGTAATTTAAAGTTTCTAGATGCCGCAGCATTATCAAGTGCAAATTTATTTTTATTAGCCAGATTAGTTAAATTCATATTAGCGTATACTTGTGCGTCTGCTTGTGCAATAGGTAGTGCAGCTTCTTGTGCAGATTGTATTATAGTAGCTGCTGCCATAGAACTATTTCCTAATCCTCTTTCTGCCATAACTTGATTAGCAACTCTTATAGAGCCTGCTGCCCAATCAGGCGTACCGTCATTAAAATCAGTCATTAATAAACTTAATTGACCTCTTACCGTATCTAGTGCATTTACATCACCGTCTAGTGCTGCAGGAAAATATTCTCCTATTATATTAGATGTTTTTTCTACAGCAGGTGCTGCAGCTAGTTCCGTAGCGTTTAAACTAGCAGTATCTTTACCTAGTGCTCTTTCTAATATTTGACCACCTTGAGTAGCTGCTACTCTTTCTAGCTCTGTTACTTCATCTTGTGTTCTACTAGCCCCTTCTTCATCAGATACAAAATCACTCGTAGCTCTTTCTGCTATTCCTAATACTTCTGAGCCAAATGCTGCTATAGTTGCAGCAGTAGGTAATTCTGCTCCTGCAGGTACTACACCAATTACTTCACCGTTTGCACCTAAAATTTGTACAGGTTGATCCGATACCATGCCTCTACGAGAAGGTAGCTCACTTGCCTCTACAGTATATGTACCTTGATTACGTGCTACAATTTCGTCTGCAGCGTCATTTAGTATTAAAGATTTTAATGAAGGGTCGCCAAATTGTGCTATTACTTCTTTATCTACAGCATTATTCTCACCATACAATCTTTTTATCTCTTCGTATATTTGGTCTGCAGTATATGTATTAGCATTCATTTCTAACGCATCTCTTGCAGTGCTTGTATTTCCAGTTGTTAAGTTACCTGATAAATTTGCATCTAATGCAGCTCCTTCTGGAAGATTTAACTGATCTTCTTCTGTAAATCTTTGGTCTGTAAATTTAAACTCAGTGCCTTCAGGAAGACCAGGTTTTTTTATTTGTTCCATTGAAAATTTAATAGGATCAAAAGGTTCACCTGTTTCAGGGTCTATAGGTAAAATAGGCGTAGGTTTAGGAATAGGATTAGTAGGATCACCATCGTCATCACCAGGTGCAGGTATAGCTCCTAATATAGTATACTCATCTGGGCTAAATGCATTCATAGGCATCCCATCTCCTTTAGTCATTAAATACCCATTGTTATCATATACCATAGTCATAGCAGGTATATTTCCTATACCACTTGTTCCCCCACTAGAGCCAGGATTGTAGTATACGTATATAGGAGTTTTCCCCCATGTAGGAGGCATTTTTCCGTCAATCGGCATTACTTGTGCAACAGCTACATCATTAATATAACCTCTTTGTGCACCCATCTGAGTTAATTGTTCAATAGTCATAGGACTAGAAATATAAGGGTTACCTGTTTTAGGGTCTATTCCTGGAGTACTATAACGGGTTGCTCCCATTGAACTCCAGTTATCAGAATAGTCTCCATCCCATCCTTCATCAGGTTTTTCAGGATCGTAGAAACCAGGTTGTTTAGGTTTAGTGCCTTGTTCTTCCCTAGTCATTGTTTGATTATGAGTAAGTGAGTTAGGATTTATATCTCGTAGTGTAATAGTTATTATACCATTTTCATTAGGTGCTGATCTTCCTACTTCTACAAAATTAGGTTCTTTATTTTTAGGAATTCCTTCTTGTTTTGTATATGATTGTCCAGAAGTAGCAGAATCAGGATTCATATCTGTATATGTTACTGTAAAAGTACCGTCTGGATTTTCTGTTCTTCCTGCTATTTGAAAATTAGGTGTGGTGTTTTTTGGTGGATCATCCTTGCCATCTCCACCTGTGTCTGTTTCTGTTTCTGTTTCTGTGCCTGTTTCTGTTTCTGTGCCTGTTTCTGTTTCTGTGCCTGTTTCTGTTTCTGTGCCTGTTTCTGTTTCTGTGCCTGTTTCTGTGCCTGTTTCTGTGCCTGTTTCTGTGTCTCCACCAAATCCACCAGGAGGTATAGTAATAGTTCCTCCACCTATGCCTGTAAGATCTATAGTCTGCCCACCTAAGTCTGCACTAGCTGTTTGTGTGTCTACTGCAGAGGTAGTATCAGCAGCAGAAGTTGTGTCAACAGCAGGAGTTACAGTATTGTTATTTTGAGCTGCTGCTACTGCTGTATCAATTCTTGCTTGCATGTCAGGAGTAATATTAAAGCCTGTAAAACCTTTAGGAATAGCCTGACCATTAGCAGCCATTTGTTTTGCTAAAGCTGCTTTTCTTTTAGTTAATTCTTTTTGTGTTAATGGTTTGTTTGGCATATTTCTCTCTCTAGCTCATTATAATCTTTATCAGTAACCCTATAATTGAAACACTTGCTCCAATCATTATTGCTTCTATTCTGTAAAGCCTACGTTCAATAGACTGGTATCTATCGGCACATGCTCCTACATGGTCATCTATCTTTTGGTTTACTACGCTTGTAGTTGTTTTAACAGGCATGTTTAATCCTTATTATATTTGGGTTACATTATCGTCAGAGGAATGACTTGCAGCACTTGTTGATGCAGCACCTCTAGTGCAACCTGTTAGATTTGTTCCGTCTACTCCAGTATACGTAATCTTCTCATCATTGATTTGAACAGTACCAGATGTTGTAAATGGGTTTGAAGTATCTACAGGAATAATTGTTACAGAGTCGTTAATGTCAGAAGATAAATCTATTACACCTTTATAATCTGTATTAGCTGACCATGAAGAACCATCATGTTTGTATTTCCAACCCCAGTAATCTGATTTAGCATCTACGCCTGTATGCAATGTTG
>Ga0115000_10003343_pt1 | contig 13439 bp, 8 predicted proteins | sample ArcticOcean_MG_C_6_FD_89690 | JGI IMG/M metagenome (GOLD analysis project Ga0115000, IMG submission 89690) | Marine microbial communities from western Arctic Ocean - ArcticOcean_MG_CB8_128 | ecosystem: Environmental > Aquatic > Marine > Oceanic | place: Arctic Ocean: Canada Basin | collected...
CATCCGTTACTGCTGAAGAAGTGCGAAGTCTGAAGGCGCAACTCAATACAGCAATTGCACAAAATGATGCTGAACAAGCAGCCAACAAAGCGCTTGAAGAAGAGCGCCAAAGACTTCGAGATATCGCCGATCGATTACGAGGTCTTCTCGATGCCCGTGATGGGCGCCTAGGTGAGCTCGAAGAACAACTTGAACGTGTTATGCAAGGACCTCGATCTGTTTCAGCAGAACACGACTACTTGGTCGAACAAATCGATGAGCTCAAGCGCCGATTGCTTGAACGAAACCGAGAATATGATTCACTTCGCCGTCGAGAACGACGACTTCACAATGATGTCTTTGAACGCGATGAACGTATTCAGCAAATCACACTTACACTTACTGACATGGAAGCTGCTCTACAGGATAGAACCGCTGAACTGCGTGAACTTGAAGGTCAACGTGAAACAATGGTGCATGAACTTGATTCGGTGCGTCGCGGAGAACGTACACGCGAAGTTGTTGGGCGCGTCTTTGCCGACTCGCTTTCTTTGGTTCGGACACACGATGCTCGAGAAGCAAAAAGAGATGCGTACAGTAACGCTCCTGATGTGAAGCGAACCTTGAGCACTCCTGATACTGCTGACATGGCGACCTTAGCTGAAGGTGGTCGGGTTCATCTTGAAGTCGACGAAAGTGAAATCGAAGAAGGGATTGATGTTGATGGTGTTCGACCTGCGTCCCCTGGTGGCTCTGGCGACCCCGTTGTTTTTGATGATGAAGACTGATTAGTTTTCCAGCGCCGAAACGATCCCGCTGATTCGTTGGCGGAGTTCTTGTAAATCTGCTGCATCTTCAGTGAGTGTGCCTGTGACAATCCAATCTGCCCCGGCTTGCGCTGCAAGAGCTGCCTGTTCAGGGGTACGGATACCGCCCCCAACAACAACTGTGAGGTTGTCGACGGTTCGAGCACTTTCGATTAATTGTGGATGAACTTGCTCATCTGCACCACTGCCTGCTTCAAGATAGAGGAGTCTGAAACCGAACATGCGCGCTGTAAGTGCATAGGAATGTACCAATTCTACATCGTCTGGTTGAATTAATTCTGCTTCTCCAACCTCCCCGACTCTGCCACCTGGTGCACACACAAGATATCCCGTAGGTAATGCCTCTACTCCAAATTTTTCGAGATACGGCGCTCCGCGGATTTGTTCACCAACTAAAAACCGGCGGATATTTGAATTCATTAGCATCATGAACGTGATGGCGTCAGCTGCTGGAGAAAGTGCATGAGCGCCGCCGGGGAAAAGAACAACGGGGATTTGCCATTGGGATTCATCAGATTCTGGGTCTTGGCTCGCAGCAAAAGTACGTAACTCAAATGCTTCTTGTATTGCCAAACATGTTGCGTGAACAACTTCGTCCGGTGTATCAGTTGAGCCACCTACAAAGATCATGCTGCTACCACATTCCACCGCCACCATGGCCCTGTTTGCTGCGGTATTCGGGTCTTGTTTTGCAGGGTCAATGAGTGTGATATGTCGGGTGTTTTGACTTTCCGAGGTCACATATTCTAAGGTTGTAGCGTCGGCCCTTCTCATGTCATCCCCACCTCTCCGTTTCATGCACACAGCATAGGCGTTACGCACAAAAATCGATTGAAGACGGTAGACATAGACTTCTCATACCCCGTCACAGTAGCCCCGTTATGGGAGAAGTAGGTCCGTTCAAACGACTTCTAGGGCATATGAGTTCTCATCGGGGGACTATTCGGCTCGCTTCGGCGTGTTCGATTACGAACAAAGTATGGGATTTGGCGCCCCCCCTCTTGATTGGGCTGGCGGTAGATGTCGTAGTTTTGAAAGAAGATTCGCTCCTTGCTTCCTTTGGACTCATCGACCCATGGCATCAATTGGTATTCCTATCTGTACTCACATTTGCAATATGGGGCCTCGAATCTTTGTTCGAATACTTCTATGGGATTCTTTGGCGTAATTTGGCTCAAACGGTACAGCATGAATTGAGATTAGAAACCTTTGACCATGTCCAGAAGCAAGGAATGGGTTGGTTCGATGAACGTCAAAAAGGGGATATCTTGGCGATTCTTAACGACGACATCAATCAGCTTGAGCGTTTCTTAGATAAAGGCGCAAATGATTTTTTGCAAGTCAGCACCACGGTCTTAGTCGTAGGGGGCGTGTTCTTATTCATTTCCTGGAAGGTTGCTTTGTTCGCTGTCCTCCCTATACCAGTCATCATTTGGGGATCGTTTCGCTATCAAAGAAGTCTCGAGCCCCGATATGCAGAAGTGCGGAAATCTGCTGGTGCAATGAATGCTCTGCTGGAGAATGATTTGTCAGGAATGTCGACGATTCAATCTTTTACCGCTGAGGAGCGAGAAATGAAGCGGGTTGAGGCTTTGAGCAACCAATACAGAGAGGCCAATCGAGAAGCTATTCGGTTATCGGCCGCGTTCACCCCACTTATTCGAATGGCAATCTTATGCGGCTTTACCGCAACACTCCTCCTTGGAGGATGGATGACATTAGAGGGTACTTTGGCGGTCGGTGCGTATTCCGTACTTGTATTCATGACGCAAAGATTACTTTGGCCACTGACTCGACTCGGTGAAACATTTGATTTGTATCAAAGAGCGATGGCATCTTCGACGCGTGTCCTCGATGTGTTGACTTCTCCCACAGAAATCAAGCAAGGCGAATATGCTCCCGCGCTCGAAGATATTGAGGCATCATCAATTGTGTTTTCTAATGTTGATTTTTCATACCCTGGGCGAGACCCTATATTTACGAATCTGAATCTTGAATTACGTTCAGGGGAGACTGTGGGCGTCGTTGGTTCAACTGGTGCTGGCAAAACGACGTTAATTCGATTGCTGTTACGATTTGCAGAACCCACTCAAGGAAGCATTGAATGGGTGGGTAAACCGCTCGACCAGTGGCGATTAGAACGATTGCGTTCATCTATGGCTTTGGTTGATCAGCACATCACTTTGTTCCCGACGACCATCGCAGAAAATATCCGCTACGGCAATCCTGGCGCGGTGGATGAGGCGGTTTATCGGGCGGCTCGACTGGCTGAAGTATCGGACTTTGTAGAGGAGTTGCCGGAACAGTGGGACACTTTGGTTGGTGAGGGTGGCCATCGCCTTTCAGGCGGTCAAAGGCAGCGTTTGGCCATTGCTAGAGCGGTACTCAAGGATGCGCCTCTGCTCATTTTAGACGAAGCTACCTCAGCTGTTGACAATGAAACTGAAGCGGCACTCCAGCGATCTATCAACAAACTCTCACAAGATAGGACTGCGGTCATTATTGCTCATCGTCTTTCTACCATCCGCAATGCAGACCGAATACTGGTGCTCGACCAGGGAAAAATTGTCGAAGACGGCGCGCATGAAGATTTAGTTGAAAAGGGTGGAATTTACACACGGATGTGGGCCGTTCAAACAGGTCAAAGTGAGTGACTGCTACGCATTTGTTGGAAAAATAAGCATTCTATGGTGATTTACAGTCTATTATAAGGGCTGAGCCAAAAATAGTTTTTGAGTCACATGCTAAATGAACGATTTTCAAAAACCACGAGCCTGCTGTTAGTTGCCACCTTCGCCCTTGCTTTCGCAGGAACGGTCAGCGCTGCTGACCCACTTCCAATTGGAACCGATGGACTGCCTGAATTCCTCGAAGGAGATACGCTAGCTACAATGACTTTCTTCCTGTTCTTCATCGGATATATTTCGATGGGAGCGGCGTTCGTCTTCTTCATGAGTGAGCGCGGTAACGTGGCACCTCAATACCGCACAACAATGACAATTTCAGCGCTCATTGTCGGTATTGCTGCTTTCCATTACTACTACATGCGCGGTGTTTACGCAGATTTCGGGGTTGTTTCAATCGAGTATCGGTACATGGACTGGATTATTACAGTTCCATTGATGGCCCTCAAATTCCCATCCCTTATCGGAAAGAATGCTATTACTGATACGAAGGTCGCAGGACTTGGATTCACTGGAATATGTTTCACTGGTGCTCTCATCATGGTTGGATTCGGATACGCTGGTGAAGCTGGTTTGATGAACGGCTTGGCTGCATTAATCATTGGTGGAGCAGGTTGGGCTATGATTATCGTAGCAACTGGAACTCCATGGACTTCTGGCCTTGGTGTCGACAACAGCAAGATCGCACCTGAACTCATGTGGAGCGCAAACGCTCTTCGCTGGTTCATCGTCGTTGGTTGGGTCATCTACCCTCTGGGCTACCTCTTCAGCCCTGAAGTTGACTTGCTTGATGGTAATCAAGAAGCAATGGCTGTTGCTTACAATATTGCAGACATCATCAACAAGATCGGTTTCGGTGTTGTTGCATGGATGGGTGCTAAGAAAGCAACCGAAGCTCTTGCTGCTTCAGAGTGATTTTCGAATCCTCTTGAGTATTGTCTCGAAGTTGACGTGCGGCCAATGCTTCAGCCAAAGGGTTGAAACTGGTATCCATGCCAACGTGTAGAGTAAGACGGCTACTGCAGATGTCTCCAACCCCCATTGGTGAATGGTTTCAAAATCATTCATCAATGACAGGGGGATGAAATGGACGAGGTAAATGGTCAGCGAAATTTGACCTGTGCTGCTGAAAAAAGGCAACTCATACCGTTGTATGAATGTCCAGATCAGCAGCACACCTGTCGTTGCTGCTACGATAAAGGCTGAATTTGCCGGAAAGAACGTCAGATAGGCATCTGCGGTTGGGTGAGCCCACAGTTCATTTTGAAACTGGGAATACAAAAAGGTGGATAAGCAAAACACAAAACCTAATCCAATTGCTGATTTGGTAAACTTTGTCAACGGAAGAGTTTGGTTTGATTCAAGATTCAAAGATGATATTGTAGCACCGAGTGTAGCAAAGATAATCCATGGGAAAAGTGGGTATGTGCCGGTTAAAAATAAATTTGAAAGAATGATGTATGTTGATTCGTCGCTCACCCTGTCAGACCATTCTCCTGCTCCTTGAAGTTCGGGTAAGAAAATTTGTATTGCACAGATAACTGAGGAGACCAACACCAAAGTTTGGACGGTAAAGGCCTTGAATCGGATGGCAAAGAATGGGAATATGAGCGTTAGAAGGCCCATGAGTGAAAGTATGCCTGGGGTAAAGGGGTTAAACAGATGGGGTGAGGTGAGGTTTACCAAAACCTGAGCGCAAATAAGAAAAGAGGCTTGAAATATTCTCGGTTTCAAAGACAAGGTGTTACGAAGAATACCCCAACCGAATAAAGTTACAAACATTGGAGCTGCTAAACCTCCGAGCCCCGATACAACGTAAGCTAAAACTGAAATTTGTGGTGTTTGAAATGGATTCCAAGTCGCTGCTGCATGGACCATGACCATCAAAAGTACTGCTGCTCCTCGAAGGGAGTCTATGTGGGTGATCCGTTGTGTTTGTGACATCGTATCATCGATTCCCCAAGACATATTCCACTGCATTGCGGAACATTTGGAGCCCTTCTCCTTCCCATTCCCCGAGTACGTCGCTGGTAAGTGGCCCTGGTGCGCTGTTTCGAGTGTGGTCTGGGTGAAGCCATTTGGCGTAGATTGCCTCAGGGTGTGGCATGAGTCCGAATACCAAACCAGTCGCATCACAAATACCTGCAATGTTTCGCATACTTCCATTCGGTGAAAGAGGGAATGGGAGAGGTTCGTCTGTAATGCCTTGGCCGATCGAGGTTGAAGGGTCAACATAGCGAACTGTGAGTTGGTTATTTGCGGCTAAGGCATCAAAGTCGGTAGAAGATGGCATCACGAATTTGCCTTCACCGTGACGGACGGGGCAATCGATTCGTTGAATTCCTTTGGTCCAAATACACGGACTTTCCGCATCGAATTCAAGCGTGACCCATCGGTCTTCATATCTTCCTGAATCGTTGAGTGTGAGGCTTGCTCTTTGAATAAAATCTGGGAGAGGTTGTTGTGAGTCCGGCCCAGGAAGAAGACCTGTTTTGACAAGCACTTGAAATCCATTACAAATTCCGATGATTGGTTTTCCTGCTGCGACAAAGGCATGGAGTTGTTCTCGAAGTGCGAAACGCATTCTGTTCCCCATCAGCCGGCCGCTACCGAGGTGGTCTCCGAAAGAAAATCCACCGGGGACTGCAAGAATATCAAAGTCCTCAAGGCTGCGGTTTCCAGATACAAAATGGTTCACGTGAACGCGCTCAGCATCTCCGCCAACCAAATTGAAAACCGCGGCTGTTTCATGGTCGCAGTTAATTCCAAATCCAAACAACACGGCGACTTTTGGTGCAGCCATTAAGCAACACCTCCAGTTAAATCAAGAGTCTTTTGCCATGCTTCAACCATTGATGTTGTTTCAACGTCAATAAGAACATCATAACCATCGGAAATAGTGAGGTTTTCTGAATCTGTCACTGTGCCGAGCATTGTAATTGGGTGGCCTGCCATCCATTGGATGAAGTCCGCTTCGTCTTCTGGCTGAACACCAACCAAAAACCTGCCAAGGGATTCGCCCCAAAGACGAGCCCAAACACTTGATTCGCCTGTCCCGTCGATGTCGATTTCGGCACCAACTCTACCACCTATGCACATTTCAGCTGCTGCAACCGCAACTCCGCCTTCAGAACAATCGTGAGCGGTTCGGATAAGTCCGGATTGTATTGCCGTAGAAAGGGCTCGATAGGTGGTGATGTTGATTTCTGGATTTGGTAACAAGGGCACTTGCCCTCCAATACCGCTTAGTTCACCACTGTCGCGAAGCATGAAAGAGAGTTCTGATGCACCTAATTCTTCTTTGGATACGCCGACAAGGTAGACCTTTTCACCTACGTTTTTGAAATCGCTCGTTGCTGTAAAACGGACATCGGGTTGATCGCCAAAGACCGAATAGAGAAGGGTTGGAGGAATTGATATTTTCTTTTCTCCCGTGCCATAATCGTTCTTCATAGAGTCTTTTCCTGATACGCAAGGGAGCCTGTATGCTCTGCATACTCGTTCCAACTCTCGATTTGCTCGGACGAGTTGAGCGAGTTTGAATTTGCCATCGGGTGTTTTTACAGATTCGATCGAATCAGGCCAACAAAAATTATCGAGGCCTGCCATTTTGTCAACATTAATTCCTGCGCATACTGCGTTGCGAACCGCTTCATCGATCGATGCTGCTGCCATTGCGCCGGCGTCTAAATCCGAATACCTTGGGGCAATACCGCAAGAAATCACCAAGCCGCGAGGGTCTCCATGGATAGGGGTGATTACAGCTGCATCACCAGGACCGTCTCGTTCTACTCCAACGAATGGTTTGATGACAGTTTGGGCAATGACTTCATGGTCGTATTGACGAACCCATGACTCTTTTGAAGCGATGTTTGGTTGTGCGAGCATCCGTAATAACAGAGACGAATGACCTGCTTGCTCTGGTAATGTGAGTGTTTCTGGTGTGAAGAGTTCGGGTGTTGGTGTATGCCATTCTGATTCAAGTTGAAGTTGGGGGACGCCGTCGTGAAGGAATTCTATCGAGAGGTAGGCGACTGTTTCTTCTCCGTACTTGACATGGAACATCCCAGTATTGGTAAAAGTTGCAACGGGTGTTGCTTCAACCTCATGGAGTAACGCCATTGCATCGAATGCTGCGCAATCCTCGGGCTTAACTGCAATTGTCATGCGCTCTTGGCTCTCTGAGACAAGAATCTCCCAAGCGGATAGGCCGGGTTGCTTCAAAGGAACTTTGGCGAGATCGATTTCACATCCGTCTGTATAGGTTGCCATTTCTCCAATAGATGATGAAAGACCACCTGCTCCATTGTCAGTGATACAAGAAATTAAGCCTGCATCCCTTGCTTCAAGGACCATGTCAAGCATTTTCTTTTGTGTAATTGGGTCTCCAATTTGAACTGCGCTAGAGGGTGACTCTTCTGTGAGTTCAAGTGAAGAGAATGTTGCTCCGTGAATTCCGTCGTAGCCCACTCTCCCTCCAACCATGTAGACTACGTCTCCGGCAGTTGGTGTTTTGATATGTGATTCGCGACCATCAGGGAGTTTTCTCGGCATTATTCCAACCGTTCCACAATAGACCAGTGGCTTTCCAATATAACGGTCGTCAAAGACGATCGCTCCATTCACGGTTGGAATGCCAGATTCATTCCCCCCTACTCGCACCCCAGCATGCACTCCACGGAAAACGCGCGATGGGTGGAAGAGGTTGTCGGGTAATTCCCCCTCCCAGTTTGGGGGGCCAAAACAAAACACATCGGTATTCGCAATTGGACGGGCGCCGAGGCCAGTACCGAGGATATCACGATTTACACCTACAATTCCCGTCATGGCGCCACCATAAGGGTCGAGTGCGGAGGGGGAATTGTGTGTTTCTGCTTTCATACAAACGCTCCAATCATCATTCCATGCGATGACTCCGGAATTATCGTGGAAAACCGAGAGGAGCCAGTCGACTTCTTTCTGCATATCATGGGTTGGTTTCATGATGTGAGTTTTGAAAATTGAATCGATGAATGAATCTTCTCCAGTCTCCGGGTCGATGTGATGTATTTTGGATGCAAAAATTTTGTGTTTACAGTGCTCACTCCAAGTTTGGGCGAGACATTCAAGTTCAACGTCTGTGGGGGCGTCTTCTACAATGCCAACAGTTGCCCGAGATTGGCGAACTGCTTCATCACGATAATGGGATTGGATTGTTTGCATTTCTTCCAGATTCAAAGCGAGAAGGCCGCTTTCTGAAAGAGAAATAAGTTCTTCATCTGATATTTCGAGATCCATTTTCTGTGGAGGGATTAGGATTTGTGGAGGTTTTTCGGGATAGTCTATCGCCGGCCATTGAGCGTTTAAACACCCTGCTGAATCTGCAGTTACAGCACGTTGGATGAGGTTGTTGTGGAGGGTTGATGCGAGCCATTCGGTAGACAGATCTTCGGGTAAACCGAAAAAGATGTACGTGTGATAGGTTGAAATTGAAGAGTCGGTTTGATGTTCGTGGTGTGGAAAAATAGTTTTGAATCCGTCGAATGCTGCGCTACCGGGGTTATCGGTTACGCCAGGTTTGAATCCAATAGTTATAGCAGCGTCGGGAGTGGTTGGGAAATGTTCTGATGAGGATAAAAAGAGGGCGTCGGTGAGCACCTCCTCGATGATTGGGTCTGAAAAAAGGTCGTTGACCCGAGCTGCAATTTCAGGTTTTTCAATATCCGACTTTACTAAAAATCCATTGATTGAACGGACCTGTTCAACCTTGATGTTGTGATCTGCCATCAATTGACGGCGAACGACATCGCCGCGTACGTCTCGCATCCCTGCGCCTTGTTTTGGCGTCACTTCTACTCGTGTTACAGCCATGGAGGTTCGCCCGCCCCCTACGGGGGCGTAAGGAAGGCCATCGACTACGCTCTTTGAACAATACGGAAGGTTCAACTGAGAAGTTTAGCTAAATATTGCCCTGTAAAGCTCTCTTGATTTGCTGCAACCTCTTCAGGTGTGCCCTGTGCAAGAATCATGCCGCCTCGCTCTCCACCCTCTGGCCCAAGGTCAATGACCCAATCTGCGGATTTGATTACATCTAAATGGTGTTCAATCACAATAACACTGTGTCCTTTTGCCCTCAATTCTAAAAGGACATTGATGAGCAATTCGACATCAGAAAAGGACAACCCCGTGGTTGGCTCGTCGAGAATATAGACGGTGTGTTTATTGGGCGGGCGGCGCAATTCACTTGCGAGTTTTACCCTTTGAGCCTCTCCCCCGGAGAGGGTTGTTGCCGGTTGCCCGAGTCGAACATAGGAAAGCCCAACCGCTCGTAGTGTGTCGAGAGTGCGGAATATTTTTCGATGGTTTTCGAAAAATCCAACTGCTTCACCGATTGGCATCTGAAGAATATCGTTGATATTCTTCCCCTTCCATGAAACTTCCAAACACTCCCTCGTATAACGAAGACCTCGACAGATGTCACACGTAATCCACACATCGGGTAAGAAATTCATTTCAAGTTTAATCGAACCGGCGCCTTTGCAAGATTCGCACCGTCCCCCTTTAACATTGAAACTGAAATGTCCTGGTTTGTACCCTCGTTCTTTCGCAAGGGTTGTCTTCGAAAACAAAATGCGGATTTCATCAAAAACTTTGGTGTATGTTGCTGGATTGGAACGAGGCGTTCTACCAATAGGGGATTGGTCGATGATGATTGCTTTATCGACGTGCTCAAGGCCCGTGAGGCTGGTGTGTTTTCCGGCAATTGTATCGGAATTATGGAGATGGCGTTGCAGTGCAGGGGCAAGGATTCCCGAAACGAGTGATGATTTTCCTGAGCCAGATACACCAGTGATTGCCGTCATGCAACCAATCGGGAATTTGGCATGTATTGATTGAAGGTTGTTGTGTTGTGCCCCTTTTATCGCAATCCATTTTTTGCTTGGTTTTCTTCGCTTTTCAGGTGTTGCAATTGTACGACGGCCGCTCAAAAAGGCCCCTGTAACTGATTCTTCTGTGTTCATGGCAACCTCTGGTGGGCCGTTTGCAACAACCATGCCACCTTCTAATCCTGCACCGGGCCCCAAGTCACACAACCAATCGGCCTGGCGGAGAGTGTCTTCATCATGTTCAACAACGATGAGGGTGTTTCCAAGATCGCTGAGTTCACGCAGCGTTGCGAGGAGGCGCGCATTATCTCGTTGATGAAGACCTATCGAAGGTTCATCAAGAACGTACATCACTCCAGTGAGGCGGCTACCAATTTGTGTGGCAAGCCGTATTCGCTGGCTTTCGCCACCAGAGAGAGTGTTGGCTTTACGGTCCAGAGTGAGGTAGTCAAGTCCGACGCTATCGAGAAAACCAAGTCGGTTTTCGATTTCTTTGAGGATGTCTTTGCCAATGAAGAGGCTGCGTTCATCGAGAACTTCGAGAACGTCTGCGAAGTTTTCAGGCGCTCCATCCCCGTTTGGTTGCCATGCTCGAATAAGTGCAAGAGAATCGTGGACGGAACAGCGGCTGACTTCGGGTAATCGAATACCGCCAACCGATACATATCGCGCCGCTGCATTGAGTTTCTCCCCACCACATTCAGAACAATCAAGGTCGGTCATGCAACTGATGAGGCGGCCGCGCGTTCGTTCGGAGGTGGTTTCTGTGTAGGTCTTTTGCAGGCGCGCTATGATGCCCTCCCATGGACGGTTCATCTTGTAGATCGAGCCGTTATCTGATTCGAAATGAAAGTTGATGATCGTTGAACCGGAGCCGTTGAGGAGGATATCTTTGTCATCCTCGCTGAGAAGTTCAAAGGGGGTGTTTCTTGAAACACCATAATGTTCGCACACCTGTTCAAGAAGTCGACGGTACCAAGATGGGGACATCGATTGGCGCCAAGGGCGTACGCATCCATTCGAAACAGTAAGCGTCCCGTCGATGATGAGTTCAATATTGAATTGACGCTCAACACCCAGTCCCTGGCACACGCTGCATGCACCCAGTGGTGAGTTGAATGAGAAGACTCGTGGAGAAAGTTCAGGCATAAACGCGCCGTGGTCGGGACAGGCGAAATCTTCAGACCAGGCGACTGTCTCACCGACTTTCGTGAAGTGGGCCCGCGTGCCTTCAGAGAGTTTTTCATCTTCTCCTGGAGCCTCCATACTTTCAATCGCTACCGTACCTCCACCTAACTTGAGTGCGCCTTCAACAGATTCTGTGAGGCGCTGTCTTCGGTCTTTTGTACAGCGTAATCGATCGATTCTCACATCGATATCGTGGCGGAAGTTTTTATCTAATTCAGGGGGGCTTTCAAATCCAACTTCATGGCCGTTGACTTTACCATGAAGATATCCTTGTTCGACAAGTTGTCGGAAGAGGTCTTGGTGGGTGCCTTTTCGAGCACGGACTGCAGGCGCCCAGAGAATGATGGCATGCCCTTCGGTATTCCATATAATGTCATCAACAATCTCTTGTACGGTTCGTCGGGCAACTTCCCTACCACAGGTTGGACAATGTGGTTTGCCAATTCTGGCCCATAAGAGGCGGAAGTAATCTTGAATTTCTGTTACAGTTGCTACTGTCGACCTTGGGTTGTGGGAACCTTGTTTTTGATCGATTGATATCGCAGGTGAAAGGCCCTCGATGCCGTCACAATCGGCTTTCTTCATTTGGCCTATGAACTGGCGAGCGTATGAGGAAAGGCTCTCAACATAACGGCGTTGTCCTTCAGCATAGAGGGTGTCGAAAGCAAGGCTGGATTTTCCAGAACCTGATACACCCGATATAACAACGAACTTCCCTCGGGGAAGTTGTACAGTGATGTCTTGGAGGTTGTGGGTGCGGGCACCGCGGACCTCTATCCACCCATGGTCGTGCCCCTCATTTACCATGCTATCATCCTCTTGCGCTCGTCGATGGTTCAAGAAGTCTCGGAATTAATAGAGTCGTGTGTATTGTTATTGAAACGGGATATCTGAGGAGAATCGAACCGGTTCATCGGTTTCTGGATGAAGGAATTCGAGAGCAGAGGCGTGGAGGCATACTCGATTGAAAGCATTGGATTCTGCCCCATGTAATTCATCACCTACAACTGGGCATCCGAGGGAACGCATTGCCATACGTATTTGGTGGCGTCGGCCTGTTTCAATACTAATTTGGATAAGGGATGTGTGGTTATCTGTGTCGGTTACTTGCCAATGAGTAATTGCTTCTTTTGAACCATGGAATGTTGATTTAACGCGTTTAACAAAGAGGTTCTTATCTTCTACAAGCCATTCTTTGGCTGTTCCTTTCATTTCCTTTGGTCTGCCTTCGATCAAAGCGTGGTATGTGCGGTGAACGGCACGGTCGGCAAATTGGGCTTGGATGTATTCTTTGTGCCGTTGATGAAGCGCGAAGACCATCACACCCGATGTATCACGGTCAAGTCGGTGGACAATATAACACCAATTTTTCTCATCCTTTTGCCGAACATAGTCAACACAACGACCATGTAGAGTGTCTATTTCCATTTTGTCAGTGGCGATGGAAAGAAGTCCTGCCGGCTTTTCAACCACGAGAATAGCTTCATCTTCCCAAAGAACCTTCAGGTCTATTTTCTTCTGTTTTACAACTGGTGGAGGGGTGATTTCAAGCGCCTTGACACGACTTAACAGTTCAATCACCATACCTTTTTCAATTGCGAATTTCGCTTTGTGTTGAATCGTTCCGTCGACTTGTACTCGACCTTCAGTCAACATTGTTCGTAATTTAGTGCGGGAGGTATTGTCCATAAACCCAGCAAATATATCGAGTAAAGTTCCTGTTTTTTCTGCTATAAATTTCATCGAATTCACCTACAAAAGAAGAGCTTCGCACCACGTGCCTTTCTCGCCACTGTGCCCTGGTTCAAGAAGTGTGAGTGCATCGGCGAGAACCAAACTATTGAGGTTCCCTGAGCCTTGGTATCCTGTTGAATATGCTTGCAATTGGTCACCGG
>Ga0115000_10003348_pt1 | contig 13429 bp, 7 predicted proteins | sample ArcticOcean_MG_C_6_FD_89690 | JGI IMG/M metagenome (GOLD analysis project Ga0115000, IMG submission 89690) | Marine microbial communities from western Arctic Ocean - ArcticOcean_MG_CB8_128 | ecosystem: Environmental > Aquatic > Marine > Oceanic | place: Arctic Ocean: Canada Basin | collected...
ACGACAAAACCAGCGTGATAGATGTGAAGGGTTTTTTCTGAGGATTAAAAATAGGAGAATTTTCCCTTTCTCTCTCTTTCTGCGAGTGCTGCGCGTGGTAATTTTTTAACCGTTTTAGTTGTTGTTTTGTTTGAATACAATTACACTTCTCTAGGCTAAGCGGTGTTCTTTGCGTACGTATATATGTATATATATACTCGCTCGCTCTCTTCGTTAAAAAACTCATCAGAGAAGAAACGCACTCTCGCGTTGATCACCTTGAATCGAAAAGCTAAAAATTAAAACCATTCATCTTTCTTGATCTGTTCGTTAAACTTCTCCCTCATCTCCGGCTCGCGTTCGAAAATCTCATCCATGGTCACCCGTTCCAAACTCTCCCTCTCTTCCTTCAGAAGGACCAACTCGTTCTCCAACTCCTCAATCCTCTTCGCGCTCTCCGCCGCTTGCTTCTTCGCCTCGTCCTCCAAAACTTTAAACGCTTTGGTCACGTCCTCAACTTCCGTGGACTCGTACTTTGGCAATTTTAACGTCGTGTACGCTTTTTGGAACAAATCTACGATTTCCGGGCTGTTGGTTAACTGTTGCTTGAACTTCGCGAAATCCACATTCGTCGAGCGGTCGGCGTCTCTTTGCACCGCGTCTTTGATATCCGCCATGGTTTTCGCCAAAGAGGCGAGCTCTCTTTTCGTTTCCTCCGTGGCACTTTGGGCAATGGCGGTGTCCCAGGAGGATGTATCGTCCGCGGATTGGACCGCGTCCGCGGAGAAGAGTCTTTGTTGTTCTTGAACATAGGCGGACGCCTGTTTTTAAGGATATTTACCCCAAGAGAGAGAGAGAGAAACAAAAGAAAATTTCGGTGAGTACGACGAAAAACAAACGCCGCCCTATTCAGTGGGGGGTAGGGAAAAGAGAGAGAGAGATCAAAGAGAAACATAGTGAACTGCGAACGACGACAAAGCGCTCTAAACTCTCTCTCGCTCTCCTTTACTAACGGAGAGAGAAAGAAACCATTTGGGATCGCGAATTCTTTTCCCGGGGGACTTTGTGTGATCGATCGTTTTCCAAGGGCAACAAAAACACGACGAGAAGAAGAAAGAGAAAATAGACAAAATTTTGCGTACCCGTCGGAGTCCACCAAGAGCAAAGGTTCGTCTTGTTGTTGTCGCGAGCATTATTCTTGCGCTTTAAGCGAGTGTGCTTTGCCGGAAAGGCTGAAGATGTGATGATGATGTGTGCGGTTGAAGAGGGGAGAGTTTCGAGGGCCTTAGTTAGGGTTAACAAACCCTAAATATTTGTTAAATTTGTGTATATTTTGACGACGAAAAAACGACAGACTTTTGACGAACACGAAAAACGGACATAATACGTATATGTTTCCGACGACGAAAACGACGACGAATGACCGCGACGCGACGTTTCCCTCTCCTTTCTTCGCTTTCCACCAAACGCCTTTGCATTTTCCGCAGTCGTTTTTCCAAACAGGACCATTATTCTCAGACGAATACGACGACGAAAACGACGAAAACAACAACAACTTCTTTTCGACCCAAACGCTTTTCCGGAAAAGAGTCACCGCGAAGCAGTTTCACTTTCCGTCGCAAACGTTTCTGCGATATTTCTGGTACGAACGATTCGGGTTAATCGTTTGCGCCGAGCCGTGTGGAGGAAGAAACGACGATGTCGATGGCTTTTTGAGGAAGGTACGTTCGATGGGGACGACGATACCGACAAACAACGGAGGAGGTGACGACCACGGAGGTTTTCGAAGACGAGGGCAACAACAACAACAACAACGACAACGGGAGGAAAACTCGTATTATTGGTACCGACAAGGTGGTGGAGGAGGACGAGGGAGAATTCCGAAACCGAGAGAAGGACGAGGAGGAGGAGGAAGAGGGGGAGCGAAGTTTTATCGGCACTTTTCTCCGTCGTCGTTCCGCGGCGACGCTACTCGAGGCCTCGGCGGGGGCGTCGGCGGTGCTGGGTTTCGACACCACCGGGATGAAGGAACTTCGAGCGGAGAAGACGGCGGCGCGTGGTCGATGGTTCCTGTGATTTCGGCGTCTTCTCATTCGTCTTCTTCGACGTGCTCGTCTTCGCAAATCTCGTCGTATGGAGGAATGAATGTTCCGTATTATGGTTCTCCGTATGTAGATTTTGAAGCGGCGTTCGGACTCTCGCCATCTTTTCGAAGAATCGGCGGCGGACAAAGCTCGACGAAACGAAGATTAAGACGATTAGAGGAACGCATCGCTTTGGGGATTAACTTGGACGAGAACGGAATCCCGTTTGATCGCGAATTGACCGAGGAGCAACGGGAACGGTTGTTTTAGTTTCGAGCGTTCAAGAAGGAGTTGGAGCGGGGTGATCCTTTCGTGGAGAACGCCGAGGCACTCGGTTTGTTTTTGGAGTACGAAGAAGAGAAGAACGTACTTTTGCTTGGATGTGGGACTTCTTCTTCTTCTTCGTCGTCGTCGTTGTCGGGGTCTCCGAGTTGTACTACTACTGCTGTTCACAGTAGTAGCAGCAAAAGCGGGAGCGACAATACCAACGACGAAAATACGGACTCAACCGACGACGACGACGACGAGAACAAAGAGGACAACGACGAGGACAAACGAGAGAATCGCCACTATCAAAACGACAAAAACGACAGCAACGACATCGAAAACGAACATTCGTGTTTCGATCTGGAGACGTTCGTGAAAGACGTCGCCGAGCGCTTACACGTGGATGATGACTCTATCGACTCCGAGACGGAATTTTACAAAGACGGAAATTCAAAAGGTACTTCGAGCGGCGTTTCGTCGCTAGATGTTTCGCACGAGCAGCAATAAAGCGATACGACACGATGCTATACTATACTAACGATATTACTATTCTTGATACTACTACTCATTTGAAATGATATGCTCCTTTACTACGTTCTGGTTCTCTACTGGAAAATTCTTCTATATTTTGTGTATTTTCACCAATCGTCGTCGTCGGAATTGCCCTTGTTCCAGTCGTCTTCGAACTCATCATCGAGTAAGTCTACGATCACAGGCGGTACTGGCACGAACGGAACATGCGACGCCGGCATCTTTCGTTTGTGTTCTCCTCCTTCCTCCTCCTCTTCTTGAGTGTTGTTGTTCGAAGGTAAAGTCGATACGACGCCGTGGCGAGACTCCGAAATCTTCGCCATCATCGCCGGGTCGCTCAAAGACATGCTATCATTGCTCACGCGTTTCTTCGTCGCGTTATGCGTTGATTTTTTAACCAGAACTCTCTTCTTTCTTTTCTCTTCATCAGGTTTTCGAACGCTCGGAAGTGCAACATCATCTTCTTCTGTGTCGTAATCGATTTCGTCGTCGTTGATGAACGAATCCTCGTACTCGTCCGTAGTTTGAGTGTGGTTTTCCATCGAAGAATCTGGCGGCGTGTCCTGGACGTTATACTGTTGATTTCGCGGACCAAACCGAGCAAAAGTATCACCCAGATTCACCATAGGAGTCGGTTGCGTGTACGGATTCCCACTGTTATTTGTAAATGGCACACTGCGGTTGTTCGTATCGCCGTCCGTGTTTCCAGCCGAACTAAAGTATTGCGGATGATGACGATGTCCGTCATCTCCAGTCTCTGGAGACTCGTCGTCGATGAAACGGGCATCATCAGAGTCGTAATCCTGTTCGTTCGCGTCGTCGTCGTCACCTCCTTCGCCACCGGCAATATCGTCCAAAAATGCCGATTTTTTCTTCAAAGGTTTCTTGCGTTGCTGTCGCTGTTTTTGATGTCTATTGTTTGCGACGACATCGAGAGCGGCAACGCTGGGAGCTACTGGTAGCACAGGAGACGGCTCTTTCGGGACTTTTTCGCGTCGTCGTCTCTTGAAGCGCAAACTTTCATCGCTCGGAAACGAGCCTTCCGAATTTTGTTGTTGTTGTTGAGTTTTCTTCTTTTTGGAGGAGTTCGTTCGCGGTACGCGCGGATCGGGAGGTGGCATCGAGACGCTTCGACGTCGCTGTTCTTCAGCTGCCTCCGCTTTCTCTCTCGCGATCTGCACGTGCTCCTTCAAAATATTCAAAGGCATGTGATCGAGCGTCTTCTCGACTAACTCTTGGTTTTCTGTTGCCAGCGAGACGCGCGACAGTATCGGTGCAGCGTCAGCAGAATTTTTGCGCAACGATGGTGGTACTGACGGTTCACGAGAAGCAGCCGAAGATAAGCGCATTCGCGCTGCTTCTGCTGCGGACGGAGATCTTTGCGGTCGAGGTTCAGGAACTGGTGACACCTTTAGGGATTCTTTTTCTTCGATTACGATGACTTCATCGTCGTCATTCTCTTCCTCTTTCTTTGGTTCCATGGTACCGATCACCGGGACTTCTTCCTCTTGCTCCTCCTCCTCCTCGTCTGAGAACAAAATAGGCTGATCAGCGCGAGTACCTGCCTCGGTAGGAGGCATATCTTGAACTGCTACTTCTTCTTCTTCTTCCCTGAGTACCTCCGGTAAGAGCTCATCCTCGTCATCAACGTCGGAAGAGATGACAACTTCATTATTCTCAAACGAATAGTCTTCATCGTCATTTATTATCACCGGAATATCATCATCTACACCATCTACACCAGCGCCGTAGTCATAGTGTTCTTCGTTTTCTGCATCCGTGGGATAGAGAGGGAAAATTTTTCGATCGAATTCGTCGATGTCGACGCCTTCGTTTACGCGCAAGTTCACGCCATCTCGAATCCTCTGCGCGTGCTGTCTCTTTTCGTTCACCGCACCACCAGCGATAGCATCTCCACACCACAATTCATCGTCAAAGTCATCGACTGAAGTGTTGGTTGAACCTCCAGGTCCCGATGGACTTCTCTCGATGCCTTGTAATTTCGACATGGAGCGAACAAGAAACTTAGTCATCGCACCGTGTTCAAAATTGTACACCTTTTGGTATTGACACTGGTATGGCAAGCTTCCCGCGAAACCTTTCTCTTTCATCTCTTGCAGATGCGTTCGCTGCTCGTCTTCTTCAAAAACGAGCGATGAAGATGCCATCGTCGCAGTCGCCGCTGCCTTTCCTCTCATCTCGTCGGCCTCTAGGCGGTAGGCAATGAGGAGGGATTGGTTGCCAACATCCAAAGCTTGATATTGCTTGGCCGGATTGGAGTCAAAAATGAGCGTCGAAGTGGACGTGTACTTCCTCGATTTACTACTGTTTCCTACTTGGTTCTCTTGCAGTAGTTTCGTTCTCTTCGCAAGTGACGCCGCGGTTCTCGATTTCGTGCCGTTTTTCTCCTTCTTAGACGTACTCTCGATGCAAATCAACTCGCACGACGGAAATATCTCGTCCGGAATCATCCGCGGAGTGTCTTTGCACATCACGACGTATCGATCCGGCGTTTTCATCTTACCTTGTAAATCGTGGTATTTTTTCAATTCCGAGGTAAATTTGTTGTGTTCTTTTCCTTTGGTTGCTAACACGACAACTTTTCCGTTTCTCGCGCGACCGGTTCTACCCATACGCTGCACGGTTCTAATAACATCAACCACGTCGTAAAAGACGATTAAATCGACCGTTGGAATATCGAGGCCTTCTTCGCCGATCGATGTCGCGACTAAGCAGTTCAAGTTGCCATTTCGAAAGTCTTCGAGTACCGCTTTTTGTTCTGCTTGTTTCTGCCCTTTTTGTTTCTCGAAAATCAAAGGATCCGCGGCACCCTCTCCTCCTCCTGCTTTGATGTTGTTATTATTCTTGTGTTGCTGTTGCGCTAAAACTTGCTTTTCGCGATTGCGCCTATCTCGAGCGTTCTCTCCAGAGCCTTGACCGACAAAAGGTGCAACTTTTACTCCACACGCGTTCTCGCCTCTCGGTTTGATTTCTCTCAACTGTTCGACGATATCTCGAACGGTGTCTCGGTAACTGCAAAATATCATCACGCGCGTATCGTTACCACTGCTATTGTTACTATTATTACTAAATTGCTCCGCGACAACTTTTACGAGCTTCTGCAACTTTGGTGAGTGCTTTGCGCCGTTCGAGGCTAACGATCGAATCAGCTCGCATGCCTCTTTGAACTCTATGTGCTTGTCGCTCAAAACTTTCGCATGCGAAAGATTACGTGATATGAAATCGTATGCTTGAGAGGCACCAAATTTTGTGAACAAATCGATGATGTGTGTGATATGCTGCGCGTGTCGCAAAGAGTGCCCGCAGGCGTCTTTATTTCTCGTCGGAATTAGACGTCTTTGTACGAACGTCGACATTTGCTGCAGTAAAAATTTTGCCGGTGGATCAGCATTTGGAAGGTCAAGAAACCGTTTCACGTTATATGCAAGTCCATTCATCATTGATACCGGTATCCCGTGATTATTATTGTTATCAACGGGGTTAAACGCGCCAAATCCCGTGGCTTGTTTCAAATGCGGTTTCATCGAGTCCTTCAATAAAGTCAAAATACCCGCGGAAACATCGTCCTGGCTAATCGGCTCGACGACAAGATCTTTTCTGAACGTGTATTTCGCCACATCTACGTCTAATTCGGATCGAAATTCAACTCTGTTAATATCTAACGCCGACACGATGTTTTGAACGCTTTCAAGCTCTTTCCCGGGAGTCGCCGTGAGCGCTAAAATTCGAAACACTGCGCCGCGTTCTTTCAACTTGGCGACAATTTGCGTGTACGCGTAATTCCCAACCGCCCTATGCGCTTCGTCCACGACTAAGCAGACGACATCTTTCGCGTTCAAATCGCCCGTTTCGATGTCGTTGCTCACCACCTGCGGTGTGCAAAAGAATACTTTCTTCTCCTTCCAATGCTCTCTGCGCGAATCCGAGACCGTTTTCCCTTTCTTCTTCGTGCTCCCCATTAGCACGACGGTTTCTTCCGACGGGATGCCACAAATATCGTGGCACGCTTGCATTTGCTGATCGACCAAAGGTCTCGTCGGCGCTACGAAAATAACTTTCCCGTTTGGAAACCATCTCTTATAATTCAACATGACCACGGCGGCGATGAGCGTCTTGCCGAGACCGGTCGGTAAACACACTAACGTGTTGTTCAAGAGCGCATTCGCGGCGATTGCGTATTGATACTCTCTCCGATTGACTTGTGCTGGGTAAATGTATGTCTGCGCGGCGGCTAAATCAATTTCAGATACCGGTTGTTGTTGTTGTCGAAGTTGTTGTTTCTGCTGCTGCTGCTGCTGCTTTCGTTGCAAGTTTGTCGTCATCGCGTTCCCTAAAACGCTCCCGCGCGAAATATTATCGTGACTCGTATTAAACACTCTCGGCGCGTACTCGCCGGGATTCTCAAACGCGTTTGGTCGATACCCGGACGGTAACGTTAACTGCGTCCCTCCCCCTTTGGCGACGGCTTTGTTGTTTCTCTTGGTCGTTTGCGTTTGCGTCGCCTTTTTCGGCTGCTGCGCGCTCACGTTATTCCTACTGTTATTATTATTAGTATTATTAGTATGACTTTTATTAGTATCCGTCGTTGTCGTTACGAACATCCGCGCGATCGATTGTTGCTTCATCGTCGCCGGCGCGTTTGAATTCGAAATGTGTGCACCTGCTTCCCCAGAGACGACAGAGACGTTTTGCTCGCCTCCTCCAAAATTTTCTTTCCGAAGAATCTTCTGCGTATTATTCGTCGTCCTCTTTGCGTCGGCAGCGCTTTCGTCGTCGTCGACGACGACGACACCGCGCTCCTCCTCCTCCTCCTCCTCTTTCTGCCTTCTCCTTCGCAACGCGGCGGCGGTTTCAACCATGGAATCAAACTTGGCCAAGTCCATCAAATCGTCCTCGTCGTCGCTGAAGAAACTCATCTTTTTACTCGATTTTGTATCTTAAAAAAAAGCACTCAACAAAAGACCACAAAACGTGTCACTACTCTACCACCACCACCATGAAAACCACCGAGACGACGACTCTCGACCTAATCTCTCTTTCTCTCTTCTTCTTCTCTGTTTGTTTGAGTGTGTTCTCGAGCGTGTGTATAAAAATGGCGAAACGACGAATTTTTTGTCTCGTCTGCTTAAAAATTCAAAAAATCTTCAAAAAAAGAACACTTTGGGGGGCTGTTTTTTAGGTCATTTTTACGCACATTTAACACAAACGCACACCAGACAGAGAGAAGAAGAAGAAGAGAGAAAGAAGAAGAACACACATCAGAGACACACAGAAGACACAAACGCTTTCTTTCTTTATATATAAAAATAGTAATAACAAAAAAAAATGGGCGCCTCGGTGCAATTCATGATCACCTCCGCCATGCGGGAAATATTAACCAACGAGTTGCAATTTTTAGACTCGGAAGTGGACGAGATGAAACCAGAGTTAGCGGCGAAGATGATCGAAACCGGGACGAAAAGGCCGTTTGGGGACGGGCGGTTAATGCCGGAGAGTTGGAAGCGAGGGGCAATGCCGGAGAGGAGGAGAGATGTGTTGGGATTTTTCAGGAATATAAACTCGTTGCAAGTGATTGTTTTAGGGGCGATTGGCGTCCTCGCAGGGTTGGTCGTGACGAATAAAATCGAGCTCGAGACGCTGTTAGGAGGGGCGAGCACGGCGCTACCGAAGGAGAAGTTATCTTCGCACGTGAAGAAGAAGAAGACAAAGAAGAAGGGAAAGAAGAGAACGATTCCTAAACGTACGAACGTGGTTGAAAATTAAAACGAAACTCTCTCTCTACTACAGTAAGTATTTAAATTAAAACGCGCCCTTCTTGTACGCGTAATAGCCCGCGACGAGGACGAAACCTGACCCGTCGGTAATCATGTACAGATATCCAATCCCACACATGACGAATACTCGTCGCGCCATAAATTCTAAATACTTCGGGTCTTTCGGTAACACGTTCCAAGAGTCTCTGTAGCCTTGGAGAAGAATTTCTCTGGCAAAAACAAATTGGCACAACGTGTCCCAACCGTACGTGCCGACGACGGTGAAGAGTAAGAGACCTAAGACTTTGTATCGAAACGCGTCGTCCGGCATGGAGACGAACTGTAACTTGTTGTTCAAATACGGAACGACTTCGAAGGCTGCCATGAACGAACCAATGAACAAAGCTGCTAAGGAGAGCAACAAAGTTTTGTTCTCCAAGGAACCCATCATGAACGGTCTGCCTTTATAGTTGACGAGCATGACGCAGACGCGTTGAACGGTTTCGATGAGAAAGATGACCGTGTTTAACAAACACGGCTCGAACGGCGGGCCTTGTTCCCAGAACGATCTCTGCGCTTCGCTCGCGTTTTTCTTCTCTTCCTCGGAAACTTTCGCGATTGGAATCGCCTCCGGGAACGCGGCTTTCTCACCTGTCGCCGCGTGGACCAACTCTGTGGCGTAGTTCATCACAAAGACGTGGATGACGAGTTGGCCTACGATGGACAAGAATAACGCCGGGTGAAAGATGGAGCGCAACGGTCGAACATGGGATAGGGTGTGCACTGGGGTGGCGTACGAAAACGCTAAACCTGCCGCGGTTAAACACAAACCGCTCGCCATCATTTGATTGTCCGAAGATCGAATGCCGTCGGTGTACAACACCGATAACGAAAACGCGGAAATCAAACAAGATAACACGAGCACTTGCTGCATCTGAATCGAGGACACCAACGTGCACCTGCCTTGTCGAATAATATCTACCGCAGATCGAATGGTCGGTAAGCGAGACGTGAACGGAGCCGCCATGGAAGCGTCGCCGAGTTTCACTTGCGGAAGTTCGCCGTCTAAATCGTCCAAGTTTTGCATCATGTCGCTCATGCTCGGCGCTTTACCGCCTTGTCCGCCTTGTCTTGCCTTAGCTCTTTCCATCGCTCTGCGTTTTGATTCGCGAATCATTAGTTGCGTAGAATTTTTCATGGCGGTAAACTGCGCCCACTTTTCGCCTCGCGCCATTCTTTCCTTGAACTCTTCCTCGAACCAGACTTTTTGCAACGCTTGGAGTTCTTTCGTGTCTTTTTGCTGCGCGATTTTCTCCTCCATTTTCGCCTTCTTCACTTTTTCCGCTTGCTCTTTCACTCTTTGCATCTTCTCTTGGAACGTTTCCGCCTTGGCGAGCTTTTTACCTTTTTCTCCCTCGCCTTCTTCTTCTCCTTTACTCTCGTCGCCGCCTTCTCGTTTCAATTTCTTTGTGTTTGCGGACCCAAAGCCGGAGAGGAGCGCGACGCCGACGTGCGCTTGTTTTAACGCGCCGACGTCGTTCGCACCATCGCCGCACATGTACGTGTGTCTCCCCTGTTGTTTCAAACGTTTCAAGACCCTCTCTTTATCGTCCGGAGACATTCTGGCAAAGATAGACACAGAATCCAAGTAATCCCAAAGCACGCTTTCTGATGAAGTGCCGCTCTCCGTCGTCGTCGTCGCGGCATAGCTGGCCGCGTTCAAGCTCTCCCCAGTGACGCATAACGAATACTTCTGAGCCAATTGTGGAATGCTCAAATCTTTGTAACTCCCGATGACTTGAATGCCTCCATCTTTATCTCTCTTCGCGGAGACCCATCGAAGACTGCCACCAGTTTTGTTGTTCGTTTGCTCGAGCTCGAGCACTGCCGCGCCGGCTAACCCTCCTTTCGCGATGCCAACTTCATTCCCGACGTGAAGGGCGGTTAAGGTAGCGTCCCCAGTCGCCATCATGACGCGATTACTCGAAGCGATGAGCGCGTTGATAACTTCTTCCGAATCCGTTCGAACGCGACAGGCGAACGCTAAAAATCCGGCAAATTCCAAATCGCATTCGACTTCGTCTCGAGATAACGGCGATTTCGCGTCGTTGACTCTTTTCGAATCCCCATGTGATAACACTTTGTGCGCGAGCGCAATCACGCGCATACCTTTTTCCGCTAACGTGCGATATTGCGAGTCGAACCCATCCGGTTTACTCTTCAACAGCGTGGCAATTTTCTCCGGCGATCCTTTCACCAGCGCCCACGTTTGTTCGTTTTCGCCTTCATTTTGCTGAACGGTGGCGACGACGGACATGCGCTGTAAAGAACTCGCAAAGTGATTGCGCGCTAAAATTTTGGCGCTCGGGGTACCTTTCCACGTTCGTTTCTTGATCTCCTCGGAAAATTTCGGTTTCGATTTACTCGATTTCGGATCGTACTCCCATTTGACGGCGAACAAGGCAGCTTGCTCCAACGGATCGCCGTACGTTTTCCCATCGATTTGGACTAAAGAATGACACCCGCCGATGATGATCGCGGACGTTTTCGAGCACTCGATCGGCGTGGCGATTTGCGCCGACGACATATTTTTACTCAAATCCGACGCGTCTACGACACCAACAGCGACAAGTTTATCCGAAGTAATCGTCCCGGTCTTATCGAATAGGCACGAATCAATCTTCCCCGCCATCGGTACTCGAAACGGTTCCGTGCAATACACGCCCGATTTCATCAACGCTAAAAGTGCCGTGTTCACCGCCATGGCAGTTTGCATGGGAAGTTCCGGAGGCACGACAGATGTCAAAATTAAAATACATCTCAACACTAACTCGTACTGCGAACGTTTGCCGTCCTTCATGCCAACCGTGAAGACGTGATACGAAGCCATGCACGCGAAAACTAACAAAATGAACAACAGAATCATCGTTTCTTTGGTATCTCCGGTGACTTGCTCCGAAGAAAACTCCATCATGCGCATTAACTTACCTTGCGTGGAAGAAAACCCAGTTCGCAAAACGTAGCACACGCACCCGTCGTCCGGCGTCGGCGGCACTTTTACCGGCCCATTAATACTACTACTACTATCCGAAGACTGTTGCATTAAAGTCGTTCCGGAGGATAACACGTGCGTTTTGTGAAGATCCTCGATGTCCAACCTCGCGTCTTCTTTATCGTCGTACGAGATCGCCTCCTTCATTTGCGGTACCGATTCGCCGGTCAAAGACGCTTCGTTCACCACCGCCGAGCCTTGCAAAATCAAGCAATCGCACGGAATGGTCGTTTCACCTTCCGGCTGTCTCTTCACGCTGACTATATCTCCGGGAACTAAATCTTCCGTCGAATGGTCCTCCCAGATGTTATTTCTAAACGCGTAAATTCTGCCAGTTTTCACCGCGATGCCTCTCAACGCCGTAATGTTCCTCTTCCTGGAAAACACCGTCGTCGCTTCGAAAATCAACATCGACAACATGTTGAACAGGGCGTACTTCCAATACTCATCCATCAACCAAAGCATGCACGTGAACATTTGAAACACCGTCACTGGTCCGGTCAATTGTTCCTTGAACATCTCCATAAAAGTCGGCAACTCCACGTGCAAACAATTATCGCCGTACCGATTCATACAATCCTCGATTTCATCCGGCGCCATTCCAGTCGCGGTCTTTTTGAAATAACTCGAAATCGGTAAATCCACCGGACAGGTCAACTCTCTCAACTCTCCTCTCGCCTTGCCGCTCTTCGCGTCTCGTTCCACCTCCACGTACTCGTACCGTTGCCTTTGAAACGTGCACCACAACGTCGACGTGTACGTAAACCCGTCCTCTTTACTCACCGAACTCAGCAAACGCATCTTCGTAATCTCCGGTTTCCCTTGGTGCGCGTGCGGCATGATTTCCAAATACGTATCCTCGTCCACCTCCGTAGCGTTGCGATACCGAAAAAACCGTCTCACTCTGACCGACCAGTGCTGCGCGAACATGATCAACGCGTGTGCGAACGCGACCGAAGCAAACTTAATCACCGCGACAAAGTCCGGCAACCACCACGCCGGCAACGTCGGAGGAATCTCGTACGTCACCGTTTGGTTCACCGACGACAGATCCTCTCCTAACAATCCGTTCTTGAATACTGACGAAGCTGATGCTTCTCGAGACGGTTCCTCCGCTTCATTTTTCACCTCCTTTTCCTCCTCCTCCTCGAAGCCGCCAAATCCATCGTCCTCGGTCGCCCACTCGTCCTTCACTTCAAACTTTTGCTTCATCATCATCCCATCGTCTCCTCCACCAAATCCACCACCGCTCCCCTTCTTCGTCACCAACTTCCCGTCCACGAACTCCGTCGGTTCGTACCCTTGACTCTTGTGATGTTCCATCGCGATTCGGTACGGTTTCCCGCTCGTCTCGTAACACTCGCGAAAGAAATAGACCAGTAAAGCGAGAAACGGGAGATGGTAGAGACCGACGCGTTCGTTGTTTTTAGAGCGTGTAAAACTCACGCGCGGTTTGATCGCTCGAACCGACGCGATGGTCGGTGGGTAGGTCACGTAAACACCACCTAAAGACGATTTCGACATTTTGTCGTGAGTTTGCCTGCTTCTTTTTGTTTCTTATTCTTCTTCTTCTTTTTAGTAGTATTCGCTCTCTCGTGATGAGATGATTCGATCTCGAGATGATTTTGAATGAAGTCTCTTTCGACTGCTTTTTTTTTTTTTTTTTTTTTTTTTTTTTTTTACTAAAAGGGGGGTGGGGATATTTTTTTATCAATACTTCTCTCTTTTTTTTTTTCTCTCTC